>Ga0209085_1000491_pt1 | contig 29056 bp, 30 predicted proteins | sample C_131016_EF_Meta_FD_187310 | JGI IMG/M metagenome (GOLD analysis project Ga0209085, IMG submission 187310) | Freshwater microbial communities from Lake Croche, Canada to study carbon cycling - C_131016_EF_MetaG (SPAdes) (version 2) | ecosystem: Environmental > Aquatic > Freshwater > Lake...
ATTCCAAGAAGAAATGGTACACACGTTTCACGAAAATCGTTTCTGTATCGCAAAGATGCCTCGACAGGTTGGTAAAACAACTACGACTGTCGGTTTTATGCTTTGGTCTGTACTGTTCCAGGATGACTACAGTATCGCTATTCTTGCAAATAAGGGTTCTCTTGCTCGTGAAATTTTAGGTCGTATTCAATACGCATATGAATATTTACCATTGTGGTTACAACAAGGTATCATTACTTGGAATAAAGGTAATATTGAGTTAGAAAACAAGTCAAAGATTGCTGCGTTTGCAACATCAGCCTCTGGTGTTCGTGGTGGTACATACAACTTAATTTTCCTTGATGAATTTGCTTTCGTTCCAAAGAACATGGCAGATGAATTCTTTACGTCAACATATCCTGTTATTTCATCTGGTAAAACTTCAAAAGTTATTATCGTTTCAACGCCATATGGATTGAATCACTTTTATAAGATGTGGGTGGATGCAATAGAAGGTCGTTCTACTTACAAATCACTTGAGGTGCATTGGTCGCAAGTACCAGGTCGTGATGCGGCTTGGAAAGAAGAAACGATACGAAACACTTCTGAAGAACAATTCAGACAAGAGTTTGAAACTGAATTTATTGGGTCATCGGCAACATTGATATCTGGTGCTAAACTGCGTAGTTTGGCATTCCATAATCCAATTTCTTCAATTGAAGGATTAGATATATATGAAGAACCTATTAAAGACCATCTCTATATTGCTACGGTAGACTGTGCTGAGGGTGTCGAGCAAGACTATTCAACCATTAATGTGTTGGATGTATCTCAAACACCATACAGACAAGTCGCTAAATATCGTAATAATAAACTACCTTTATTGTTTTTCCCGACTGTAATCTATTCGATTGCAAAGAAATACAATGAAGCATATGCTTTGATTGAGACAAATAATATTGGCCAACAAGTGGTTGATATTTTACACTATGATTTAGAATACGAAAACATTTATAAACTAGAACACCATCACATTAAGGGTCAAAGTATCTCTGGCGGGTTCAAAAGAGCTGCAGCTTTTGGTATCAAAACAACAAAGTCAGTTAAAAAAATTGGTTGTGCCAACTTAAAAACATTAGTTGAAAACGACAAACTGATTGTAAATGACTTTGATACTATTGCTGAAATGAATACTTTTGTCCGAGTCCGTGACAGTTATGCTGCGGAAGAGGGTAATAATGATGACTTGGTAATGGGTCTGGTTATTTTTGCATGGTTGACAGCTCAAACATTCTTTAAAGACAGTACAAATATAGACATTCGTAAATTGATGTTAGCAGAACAGAATATGTTAGTTGACGAAGATTTAGCGCCAGTTGGTATATTTGACGATGGGTTAAAAGAAGAAATTACCATTGATAGTAGAAATGGGGATGTTTGGACTGAAAAGGGATATACATCTTCCGCAACTTTCTAAAAAACTAAATAGACAATACAAGAAAAAATTAACTCACAACTAAAGGAGAAGTCCAATGGCATTTCAGCTCTCACCTGGGGTAAACGTATCAGAAATCGACCTGACTACAATTGTCCCTTCAGTCGCCACATCAATTGGCGCATTTGCCGGGCCGTTTGCGTGGGGTCCAATCGGTGAAATTATTACTATCTCTGACGAAGTTCGTCTTGCTGATACTTTTGGTAAGCCTAACTCAACTAATTATGAATATTGGTTCTCTGCTTCTAACTTCCTAGCATATACTTCTAATCTAAAAATTGTTCGTGCGGCTAATACTGCATCAACATTCAACGCTACTGCTAACGGTACAACTATTCTAATTAAGAATAACGATGACTGGTTAGCAAATCATACCGGTTATGCCGATGGTTCTTACGGTGGTTTTGCAGCTCGTCACGCAGGTGACCTTGGTAACTCATTAAGAGTTTCTATGGCAGATGCAAACACTTATACAAATTGGACATATTCAACACAATTTACAGCCGCACCAGGCACATCAACTTATGCATCATCAAGAGGTGCTGCTAATGATGAAATTCACATTATCGTTGTAGACGAAGACGGTTATTTTTCAGGTTCAAGAGGAACAGTTTTAGAAAAATTCCCATTTGTATCTAAAGCATCTGATGCAAAAGATGATTCTGGTAATTCAAGTTACTATAGAAATGTTATTGTATCTAATTCAAAATACATTCGTTGGTTGTCACACCCAGCATCTGCAAACGTATCAGGCAACTTGCCTTGGGGCTCTGCTGCGACTGCAAATACATTCAAGTTATTGATTGCTAATACAACATCATCACTATCTGGTGGTGCTGATGGTAACATAGTTACTGCAAACGTATCTACTGCATATGACTTTTTTGATCCATCTGATTCAGTTGACATTTCATTGATTATCTCTGGACCATCAAACGCAACATTAATTACTTCTTTAATCGGTAAAGCAGAAACACGTAAAGATTGCGTAGTGTTTGCTTCTCCAGGTAAATCAGATGTTGTTAACAATGCAGGTTCTGAAGTTACTTCTATTACAACTCTACGTAATTCATTGACTTCATCTTCATATGCGTTCCTTGATTCTAACTGGAAATATCAGTACGACAAGTATAACGATGTATACCGTTGGGTACCATTAAATGGTGACGTTGCAGGCTTATGTGCTCGTACAGATAACGACCGTGATCCATGGTTCTCTCCTGGTGGTTTGAATCGTGGTGTTATCAAAAATGTTATCAAACTTGCATGGAATCCTACAAAAACAAATCGTGATAGTCTGTACACAGTTGGTGTAAACCCAATTGTATCCTTCCAAGGTGAAGGCACAGTTCTATTCGGTGACAAAACATTGTTGTCTAAACCATCTGCATTTGACCGTATCAATGTACGCCGTTTGTTCATTGTACTTGAAAAAGCAATTGCTAAGGCTGCAAGATATTCATTGTTTGAATTCAATGACCAATTCACAAGAGCACAATTTGTTGCACTAGTAGAACCATTCTTGCGTGACGTACAAGGTCGCCGTGGTATCACTGACTTCAGAGTTGTTTGTGACGAAACAAATAACACTGGACAAGTTATTGATTCTAACCAGTTTATTGGTGACATTTATATCAAACCTGCTCGTTCAATCAACTTCATCCAACTTAACTTTGTTGCTGTACGCACTGGCGTATCATTCAGCGAAGTGGTTGGTAAGTTCTAATAAATAAAGAAAACAGGAGAAAAAAATGGCATTTAATGTAAATGATTTTAGAGCTCAAATGACAGGGGACGGTGCCCGTCCTAATCTATTTGAAATCTCTATGCCGTTCCCTGCGTTCTCTGCGCCGGGAAATGCTCAAACAAAACTTACGTTCATGTGTAAGACTGCACAACTACCAGGTTCAACACTTGGTGTTGTGACAACACAATACTTTGGTCGTGAGTTAAAATTTGTCGGTAACAGAACTTTTGCTGACTGGACAATTACAGTTATTAATGATGAAGATTTTGTTATCCGTAATGCCTTCGAAAGATGGATGAACGGTATCAATAGTCACAATCTTAACGTGCGTAACCCAGCTGCACTTGCACCATTAGGTTACTCAGTCGATGGCTCAGTAACACAATTTGGTAAACAAGGCAACACATTGAAGAAGTATAAGTTTGTTGGTTTATTCCCAACAGATGTAACTCCTATTGATGTTGATTGGGGTTCTAACGATACTATTGAAGAATTTAGCGTCACACTCGCCTATCAATGGTGGGAATCAGCTGACGATAATGTGGTATAAAGAGAAGGGCTTCGGCCTTTCTCATTTTTTTATAGGATGATAATTTATGGCAGTTAAGCTGTTTGGCTTTACACTCGGCAAAAAGGACATAGTTCAGGTTCAAGCACCTGAACAGCCTTCGTTCGCCTTACCAACCGAAGCAATGGATGATGGTGCTATTACCATCACGCAAAATGCACACTATGGCACATACGTTGACCTAGAAGGTTCTGTTCGTAACGAAATAGAACTTGTTACACGTTATCGTGAAATGGCTAATCATCCAGAGTTAGAGATGGCAATTGATGATATTGTCAATGAAGCTATTACACATGATGTGTCTGGTAAAACAGTTGATATTGTCTTAGATAATCTCAAACAACCAGAAACAATTAAGAAAAAAATTATTGAAGAATTCGATACAATTTTAAAATTGTTAAACTTCGGTAATTTATCAGATGACCTTTTTAAGAGATGGTATATTGATGGTAGAATTTACTATCATATTGTTGTTGATGAAACAAAACCAAAAGAAGGTATACAAGAATTAAGATACATTGACCCACGTAAGATTCGTAAGGTCCGTGAAATCAAAAAAGACAGAGACCCAAAAACTGGTGCTCAAGTTATTGCTTCTATTGCCGAATACTATGTTTACAATGATAAAGGCACAGTAACTCAGGCATATACAAGTAGTGTTAATGCAGGTCTAAGAATTGCACCAGAGTCAATCATTAATGTAAACTCTGGTTTGATGGATGCAAAAAACACATTCGTCATTTCATATCTACACAAAGCAATCAAGCCACTGAATCAGTTGCGTATGATTGAAGATGCGGTTGTTATCTATCGTATCTCAAGAGCACCTGAACGCCGTATTTTTTATATTGACGTTGGTAACTTACCAAAAGGTAAAGCAGAACAATATCTCCGTGATGTTATGATTAAGTATCGTAACAAAATGGTGTATGATGCAAGTACTGGTGAATTGCGTGATGACCGCAAACACATGTCTATGTTAGAAGACTTCTGGTTGCCACGCCGTGAGGGTGGTAAAGGTACAGAGATTACAACACTGCCTGCTGGTCAAAACCTTGGTGAGTTAGAAGACGTTAAGTACTTCAGACAAAAACTATTACAATCATTGAACGTGCCTATTAGCCGTTTAGAACCACAACAAGGTGGTATGATTGGTGTTGGACGTACAACTGAAGTCACAAGAGATGAAGTTAAGTTTACAAAGTTTATTGTTAGATTGCGTAACAAGTTTTCTCAAATTTTTGACCATGCATTAAAAACACAATTAGTCTTAAAAGGCATTTGTACTTTAGAAGAATGGGACGAATTCAGAGAAGACATTTACTACAACTACATGAAGGATAACAACTTCACCGAAATGCGTGATGCTGAAATCCTCCGTGAAAGATTAAGTGTGTTGCAAACTGTTGACCCATATATCGGTAGATACTACTCTATGGAATGGGTTCAAAAGAATGTACTTCAAATGGACAAAGAATTAATTGCCGAAATGAAGAAACAGATTGCAAAAGAAGAAGCAGCAGGAACTGGCGGACCAACAATGCCACCAGAGATGCAACAGCAACAACAAGCTGATGCAGAAGCAAATCCCCCTGTAGACAATACACAAGATGAATCTTCAAATGAATCACAAACTCCTCAATTAGACGCAGATGTGGAAAAATATTCATCTCGACTAAATAAGAAATAATCTAAAAAGGAAATTACACTATGTCAACATCAGAATTCATTGACGAACTAGCCGCAGGTAATGCGGCGTCTGCTAAAGATATCTTAAACGATATGCTTTCTGCTCGTGCTTTTGAAGCACTAGAAGGTCGTAAAATTGAGCTTGCACAAAACATTTTTAACGGTAGTAACGAAGAAGTTGCAACAGAAGAAGAATGAAATCTCTATTAGAATTTAAATCTATTGTTGAAGAAGAAAAAGCAGACTACTCTAAGTTTGATGCTTTGGTTCGTGCTGGTCTTGCCAATAAGGCACAGATTCAGCGTATTCACAAAATCTTAGAAAAGATGGGTGAAGAAAAACCAACATTCAACAATGCAGATAGAATGATTATTCAAAACCTCTTTAATAAGATGGTAGATTTGATTTCTAATAACAAATCAATCAACATGCAGGCACGCCGTGCTGTTAAAGAAGATGAAGATTTTGTTGATGTTGAGCAGTTAGATGAATCTAATCCAGGCCCAACACCTCCATATGTTTTGTTATTAAAGAGAAAAGCAATTCGTCTGTATCCAGATGGAACAAAAATTGCCTTATATCATAACAAACAATTAAACAAATACTTCTCTGTACCATATGATAGTCCAATAGAAGTTGCTGCAATTCAAGCAGAAGGTGTTGTAATTATAAAACACAACAAACCAATTGGTACCCGTGTTGCTGATATTGGTCCTGGTAATAAAGAACACAATGTAAAAACTGATAAAGCTTGGGATGATGCTCAGACTAAAAAGAAACTACCACAAGATGCAGAATTTGCCGCACAAAGACGCAAAGTAAGACTTGCATCAAATGGACGTATGGATGAAGAATCTGAAATTACCGAAGCGGTAATGGATACCCTACATAAGATAGTAAATGACAAACAAGCACAGTCGGTTAAGTTTGCATCTGGTCATACACGTAAGGTTGACCACTTTACCGCATCTGCATTGACGCAAGTACACAAAGCATTAAATGATGATAACAAGAAAAAGTTTGCAGATTTAGTACACAAGTCTCCAGAACATTTTACGAAAGCATCTGACTTTGCTTTCAAACATGCAAAATGAGTTTTTTAAATTCACTAATTGAAAATAAGTTAGATGAGGCAAAAGATAAACTCTTTGCACATTTAAATGAAGTAGTAGCAAAACGTCTTGCAGAAGCAAAGCGTTATGTTGCAGAAGATATGTTTGAAAAAGTTTTGGATGAAGCTAAACGCAACACAAACATTATCAAACAAGGTAGAATTCAAAAGATTCGCCGCAGAGTTAGAAGAAATGCCAAGGGGCGTATTGTTGTTCAAAAGAATGTTAAGCGTTCTGGTATTAAAGGTTATAGAATTTCAGGTAACACAGTTAAACGTATACCTGCAACAGTAAGATTAAGAAAAGCAAGACTGTTAAAAAGGTCTTGGAAAACAACTAGAAGAGCAAAACTGCGCCGCACATTAGTGAAAAGAAAAATGAGTATGCGTAGACGTTCATCAATAGGACTAAGATAAAATGGCATATGAAATAATCAACACACAACGCTCAACATCAATTATTAGAGTTGTTGATGCTGGCGCAGCTACAATTGCATTAGCAGATTTGTCTGCCAACGCAAACGAAACCATTAACTCTGCAAATATCAAACGTGTAACATGGTCAACTAACGGTAACATTACCATTGTTAGAAACTCTGTTCCAATTTTAACTTTGCATAATGCAGGTTCAATGTTATTGGATGATTTTAATTACTCAATTGCCAATAATTCAACTCAATCAATTGTTGTTACAATTACAACAGGTGGTTCTCTTGTAATGGAAGTAAGTAAAGCCGCAACATATACAGTTGCTCCATCAGGATACTAATATGAAACTTATTAGAGAACATATAGAAGCAGTTAAATATCTAACTGAAGCTTCCGAGAACGGTAAAAAGAATCTTTATATCGAAGGTACTTTTTTAGTTGGTGACACGGTTAATAAAAATAATCGTATGTATGAAATGAAAACTTTACGTAATGAAGCGAAAAGATATACCGAAGAATACATTAATACCAATCGTGCGTTGGGTGAATTAGGACATCCTGATACCCCAACAATTAACTTAGAAAGAGTCTCACACAAAATTGTTTCCCTCAAAGAAGATGGAAATACATTTTATGGTAAGGCTCTTGTTCTTGATACACCCTATGGTCAAATCGTTAAAAATTTTATTGATAACGGAGTTAACTTAGGCGTTTCATCAAGAGCACTAGGTTCTGTAACCATGACTAGAGAAGGTTACAATCTTGTCCAAGACGACCTAAGATTGGCAACGGCGGCTGATATTGTAGCAGACCCATCTGCACCAGGCGCATTTGTTAACGGCATCATGGAAAACAAAGAATGGATGTTTGTTGAAGGACGCTTTGTAGAAGCAGATTTTGATAACGCTAAAAGACAAATAACAAGAGCATCTCCTAAACAAGTTGAAGCAGTTGCTCTTAAATTGTTTGAAAATTACCTCAGAAAACTTTAATTTTATAAATAAGAAATCATAAGGAGATTCCTAATGTCAAATAACAAATTAATGGAAGCAGCTGCAGACATTCTTGCGGGAAGCAAGTCAAAAGCAGGCGCTATGCCAATGCAAAAATTACCAGGTGACGGCCATCATTCTGCTTTACTTGGTGGACCAACAAACAAGCCTTCTGAAGGCGAAGACCGTGTTGGCGAAGATCCTTACAAGGATTACGACATGAAACCAAATGGTGCTAAACAGACCAATCAGATTCCAAAAACTAAGCCTTCATCTGCATCTACTGCTAACGTAAACAAGATGCAAGCAGGTGACGGCAAAACAACTTTAACACCTTCTACAAAAGTTGAAGAAGTTGAAAATTATTCTCTAGAAGAATTAGAAGAGTTTATGGTTTCTGAAGACTTTGAACAACTTGATGAGTTATCAAAAAATACACTCAGGTCATATCTAAAAGGCAGTAGAGCTGAAAATCAAGGATCATTAGGATCTGCCGGTCATATGTCAGATAAAGCTCGTAGTCTTGGTAGAACAGATGACCATAAAGATGATGGTAGATATGAAGGTGCTAAAGCAGCAAAGAAAAGATTAAACGCAATGAAAGAGGATGTTGAAGCTCTCTTTGCTGATGATTCTACCATCTCAGAAGAATTTAAATCTAAAGTTTCTACAATTTTTGAAGCTCGTGTCGAAGACCGTGTATCACAAATTGAAGAAGAAATCGAAACACGTTATGCAGGCATGCTTGAAGAAGCAGTCGAATCAGTTAAAGCTGACCTTACAGAAAAAGTTGACGATTATCTTTCATATGTTGTTGAACAATGGATGGAAGAAAACCAAATCGCAATCGAAACTGGTCTACGTGCAGAACTAACAGAAGACTTTATTGGTGGCTTGCGTAACCTATTCGCAGAACACTATATTGATGTTCCTGCCGAAAAGATTGACCTCGTTGATGAACTTGCTGGTAAAGTTGAAGAACTAGAAGGCAAACTTAACGAAGAAATCGAGCGTGGTGTATCATATGCTAAGGCATTAGTTGAATCACGTAAGAGTGAAATTGCTCGTGAAGTTACTGAAGGACTCACTGCCACTCAAGCTGAAAAAATCAAATCACTCGCAGAGGGTGTAGAATTCTCCACAGAGGACGAATACCAATCAAAGCTTGAAACAATCCGTGAAAATTACTTCCCATCTGGCACTAAGAAAGCCAATGCGTCACAACTACACGAACAGTTTGAAGAAGAGGACGAAAAGAAAGTCATTAATGACCCATTCGTTGCTGCTGTCTCACAAGCAATTTCTAAATCAAAATTTTAATTTAAACCCCTAGGAGATAAAAAAATGTATTTGTCCGAAGACCTACAAAGAAAATGGGAAGGCGTATTAGACCACGTTGACCTCCCAAAAATTAATGACCCATACAAACGTGCGGTTACTGCTGTTGTTTTAGAAAATCAAGCAACAGAAATGATGAAATCAGGAATGATTAACGAAGCTGTGCCAACTAACTCTGCTGGTACAGGCGGTTTCGGTGGTGGTGCAACTGCAGCAGGTCCTGTTGCCGGTTTCGACCCAATCTTAATCAGTTTGGTTCGCCGTTCATTACCTAACTTGATTGCATACGATATCTGCGGTGTTCAACCAATGACAGGTCCAACAGGCTTGATTTTTGCAATGCGTTCAGTTTATGGTTCACAAACACAATCAACAAGTAACGAAGCATTCTACAACGAAGCTAATACTGCTTTCTCTGGTGGTGCAACACAGACTCAAGGTACTCTTGCTGCTGGTCTTGGTGGTTCTACTAGCAACACTTTTGCGAACACAATCTTCTCTAACTCTCAGCCATATTTGACTGCAGCAGGCGAAGATAATCCGTTCCGTGAAATGGGTTTCTCAATTGAGAAAGTTACAGTAACTGCTAACACACGTGCTCTAAAAGCAGAATACTCAATCGAACTTGCACAAGACTTGAAAGCAGTTCACGGTTTAGATGCAGAAACAGAATTGTCAAACATTCTTTCTGCTGAAATTCTTGCTGAGATTAACCGTGAAGTTGTTCGTACAATCTACGGTACTGCTGTTACAGGCGCACAAATCGGTACTACAACTGTTGGTACATTCGACTTAGACACTGACTCTAACGGTCGTTGGATGGTTGAAAAAGTTAAAGGTCTTGCATTCCAGATTGAACGTGAAGCTAACGCAATTGCTAAAGCTACACGTCGTGGTAAAGGTAATATCATGATTTGTTCTTCAGATGTTGCATCTGCATTGGCAATGGCTGGTATCCTTGACTACAACTCTGCATTGACTTCTCAAGTTAACTTGACTGTTGATGATACAGGCAATACATTTGCTGGTACATTGTTCGGTCGTATCAAAGTTTACATTGATCCATATTTCATTGCAACTGGTACATCTGAGTTTGCCGTTATCGGTTACAAAGGTACTAACGCATATGATGCTGGTCTATTCTATTGCCCTTACGTTCCTCTACAAATGGTTCGTGCAGTTGATACAACAACATTCCAACCAAAAATTGGTTTCAAGACTCGTTACGGCATGGTTGCTAACCCATTTGCACAAGGCACAACACAAGGTGTTGGTAAATTTGCAGTATTGACAAACAACTACTATCGTGCGTTTGTTGTTAAGAACATCATGTAATAAACCCCACTAAGAGGGTACTTAAAAGAGGAGTAGAAATACTCCTCTTTTTTTTCTTTATAAATACCAATATGAGCGCACTAGATAGAAACCCAACAAATCCAAACGTACTACAACCGAATAAATTCATATTGAATTTTGCTCGGGCTCCAAGTATGCAATATTTTTGTCAGTCTGTAGGTATACCTGGTATTGCATTATCAGAAGTACCACAAAACACTCCATTCGTTGACGTATATGTTCCTGGTGAAAAGGCTATATACGATATGCTGAGTGTTACGTTTTTGATTGATGAAGAATTAAAAGCATGGACTGAAATGCATGACTGGATTCGTGCGATGACTTTCCCTACAAACTTTGATGAGTATAAAAATTTAGGTAGACTCAATAGAATTGCCAGTGCAACACAATCACCTAAGCCACAATACTCTGACGCTTCAATTACTGTATTGTCTTCATCTAATACGCCGTACTTTAAGTTTAAATTTTACGATTGTTTCCCAACATCGGTATCTCAATTCATTTTGAGTGCTACCGATAGTCCAGATACTACCATGAGTGCCGATGCCACTTTTAGATTCAGTTATTTTGACATAGAAAAATTGTTTTAAAAAGGCTTGACAGGCATCCTTTTTTAGTGTATCCTATGTAAATAGGAGGATTTTAATTATGAAACAGCTTGATGATTTATTAGAAATGTGGCGTGCCGATTCTGTCATTGATAGAACAGAACCAGGTAAAGCACTTATCAACATCCCACAACTACACAGTAAGTATTTGAATATTCTTTCAAGGCATCGTTTGCTTTCAAAAGAAGCTGAATTCAAGTTTAACAAGATGAAGAAGTTGAAATGGGAATACTACACAGGTAAGTTAGACAAAGACCAACTAGAAAAACATGGATGGGAGCCATTTCCATTTGTGCTCAAATCCGACATTACTACATACTTAGAGAGTGATGATGATATCAACAAGTACATTGCTCAAAAAATAGTACATGATGAAATTGTGGATGTATGCCAAAGCATATTAAAAGAATTGAACAGCAGGACCTTCCAACTTAGAGACTTTATTGCCTGGGAGCGGTTTATTCAAGGTGTTTAACATAGAATGTTAAATAATCATTTTTTATAAATAAAGACATAGGAGAAAAATATGTCTAATTATAGAAAAATTTGTCAAAAATATTATGGATACACAAAAGAACAAATGATTGGTATGGATGTTCATCATATTGATGGTAATAAAAATAATAATGAACCATCAAATTTATTACTTGTTACTCCAGAACAACATAAAGAAATACATCAAAATGATTTTGTTATGTGGGCTAGAACAGGTTCTAAATTAGGAAATGAAGCATTTATTAAAAGATTAAAAGAAAAGGGTCCAACCGAAAAAGAACTAGCTCACAGAGAAAAAATGGCAATACTTAGAAAAAAAGGATTGCATAGAGTTCCACATAGTGAAGAATCAAAAAAGTTAATTGGTGAAAAAACAAAAGAAAGATTAAAAGATAAAACAAAACATCCTTTATGGGGTAAAACAACTTATAATGTAACATCACCAGACGGAGAAAATTTTATTATATCTGGTGGATGGAAACAATGGTGTATTGATAGAGGATTAAATTCTTCAAATATGTTAAAAGTTGCAAAAGGTGAACGAAAACATTGTAAAGGTTGGAAAGCAAAAATTATTAATGAGTGATATTATATTACATAAATTGAATGAAGCATTTATAAAATTTGAATGTGAAAAAGCATTAGCTCAAGAACTTTCTATATATTTTGAATTTTATGTTCCAGGTTTTCAATTTACTCCTGCATACAAATCAAGAGTATGGGATGGTAAAATTAGGCTTGCAGACCTAAGAAACTTTACCATCTATCACGGTCTTGTTCCATACATTGAAACATTTTGTAAAGAACGTGACTACAAATTAGAGATTGACCCTGATGTTAATTGTACAGAAAATTATTCTGTTGTTGAGGCAGAACAATTCATATCGACATTAAATATTCCTCTTGAAGTAAGAGACTATCAATTAAAGTCATTTGTACATGCGGTTCGTAATAGACGAATCTTATTGTTGTCACCTACTGCATCAGGTAAATCACTAATCATTTATTTGATACTTCGTTATCTACAAGTTAATTGTAAAAGAGGTTTGTTGATTGTGCCTACAACATCTTTAGTTGAACAAATGTATAAAGACTTTAGTGACTATGGTTATGATTCAGACCAATACTGCCATCGCCAATATTCTGGTAAAGAGAAACACACAAACAAGTTTCTAACGATTACTACATGGCAATCAATTTACAAAAACGACAAAGACTACTTTGAGCAATTTGACTTTGTTCTTGGTGATGAGGCACATCAATTCAAAGCCAAATCACTGACGACTATTCTATCTGGTTGTTCTAATGCCAAGTATCGTATTGGTACAACAGGTACACTTGATGGTACACAGACACATAAACTTGTACTTGAAGGTTTGTTTGGTCCTGTTTACAGAGCAACATCTACCGCAGAGTTAATGGAAAAAGGTCAACTTGCTGCATTTAAGATTAAGTGTTTGATTCTGAAATACGATGATGCAATATGTAAACAAGCTAAGTCATGGGACTATAATACAGAACTTGAATACATAGTTAAAAACAAACAAAGAAATGAATTCATTAAAAACTTGGTGTTGTCTTTAAAAGGTAATACACTTGTCTTGTTTCAATTCGTTGAGAAACACGGCAAAGATTTACATGCACTGATTAAAGAGAATACCAAAAATAGACATGTGTTCTTTGTATACGGCGACACAGATGTTGATGTTAGAGAATCGGTTCGTGCAATTACTGAAAAAGAAAAAGATGCAATTATTGTGGCATCTTATGGCACTTTTAGTACTGGCGTTAACATTCGCAACCTACACAACATCATCTTTGCTTCTCCCTCTAAGTCTCGTATTCGGAACTTGCAGTCAATCGGTAGGGGTTTAAGATTAGGTGATAACAAGGAAGAGGCCGTTCTCTTTGACATAGCGGATGATTTTAGAATAGGCAAATATACCAATTACACGTTGCATCATTTCGTGGAACGTGTTAAAATATACGATGATGAAAAATTCAATTACAAATTCTACAATATCAACCTCAAACATGAATGATTTAATCCAAGGCGTTAAGATAGTCCGTTTGCAAAGCGGAGAAGACATTATTGCAAGTATAATAGAAGATGATGAATCAGATATGGTTATGTTGAATAATCCTATGCATCTTATCTTTAAAAGAACTTCTCAAGGTTCAATGATGGTTATGTTACCGTGGTTACCTATTGAGTTGATTAAAGATAATACAGCTACGATTTATTCCTCTGACATTCTTACCATGGTAGACCCAAAAGATGCCCTCATTGAGTATTACGGTAATATGATTAATACGGAACAGTTGAAGAATCTGAGTGATGACACCCTCGTTAATAACTTGAAAGAAGCTATTCACGATAATGAGGATGATGAGTTTGATATTGAGGAAGAGAACGAAGAACGCCTAACTAAAGAAGAATCAATCGAAGTCTTCAATCGGAAGAGAAGCAACAGGTTACATTAATCATTAACATCAAACGGAACACCGAGAGTATATAACATGTCAAGCAGTTTGTCAATAGAGAAAAAGGGTATATATGAGTGAGAAGAAACCAAAACATTATGTGAACAATGCCGATTTTTTAGAGGCTCTAATAGAGTACAAGAAAAATTGTGTGGTTGCCAAACAAGAGGGTAAACAGGACCCACAGATTCCAAATTACATTGGGGAATGTTTCCTGAAGATTGCAGAACACCTGTCTCGCAAGCCTAACTTCTTTTCATATTCCTTCCGTGATGAAATGATATCAGATGGTATTGAAAACTGCCTAATGTACTTTCGTAACTTTGATCCAGACAAGTCAAAGAACCCATTTGCATACTTTACCCAAATCATTTACTTTGCCTTTCTACGCCGTATTATGAAAGAGAAGAAACAACTCTATGTTAAGTACAAGGCAACAGAACAATTCGGTATACTTGATGAATTTGAAATGTATGAAGATTCGGATGGCAACATGAAACAGTTCCAATTATATGACAACATTTCCGAATTCATTCAAAATTTTGAAAACAATAAGAAAAAGAAAAAGGATGGCAAGTCTAAAGGCCTAGAAAAATTTATTGAAGAATTGCCTGAAAAACCATTGACAAATATCTAAACTTGTGTTACGATGTAGATTATGAAAATTTGTATTCTAGGTGATACGCATTTCGGTATGCGTGGTGATTCGTTAGAGTTTCACCGTTATTATAAAAAATTCTATGATGAAGTATTCTTTCCGTATCTAATCGAAAACAAGATTGATACGGTGTTTCAACTTGGTGATTTGTTTGACCGCAGAAAGTTTATCAACTTCAACTCATTGTACCTGTGTCGTAAATATTTCTTTGACAAGCTCAGAGACAACAATATTTCACTTCACACATTACTAGGTAATCACGATGTTGCCTTTAAGAATACACTTGAGGTAAATTCAACCAGTTTGTTACTACAAGAATATGAAAACATTAGAATCTATGATGATTTTGATACAGTATTCTTTGATGGTGTTGAGATTGATATTGTGCCTTGGCTTTGTGCAGACAACCAAGATGATATCTTTGCAAATATAAAAACAAGTAGAAGTCAAATTTGTTTTGGGCATTTTGAGATTGATGGATTTGAAATGGATCGTGGCAATATTTGTCATGGAGGTATTGACAAACAACCATTAAACAAGTATGATATCGTATTGACAGGACACTTTCATCATAAATCAGATGACGGGCATATCTATTTTGTTGGCACACCAGGAGAAATGACTTGGGCTGATTATAATGACCCAAGAGGTTTTCATACCTTTGATACAAGTACCCGTGAACTAGAATTCATACAGAATCCATATCGTATGTTCCATAAGTTGTCTTATGATGATGCAGTAACTGATTTTGAATATTGGAAGTCATTTGATTATGCCGCATTGAAAGAAACATATGTAAAGGTGATTGTTGTTAACAAACAAAATCCTTATCTGTTTGATACCGTGATTGATAACTTATACAAGGCAGATGTTTCAGACATTTCTATTGTTGAAGATTTTACAGATATCGTTATTGAGAATGACCAAGAACTGATTGACCAAGCTGAAGACACTATGACAATACTGTCCAAGTATATTGATAATTTGACTTTGAATGTTGAGAGTGACAAACTAAAATCTCTAATGAGAGAACTCTACATTGAGGCATTGAATACAGAAACTACTGAATGATAATTTTTCGTTATGTTAGGTGGAAGAATCTTCTTTCCACTGGCAATTATTTTACAGAAATAAAACTAGACAACAACATCAACACACTTGTTGTTGGTGAGAATGGTTCTGGTAAATCAACAATGCTTGATGCATTGTGTTTTGCTTTGTTTGGTAAAGCGTTTCGTAATGTCAACAAACCAAATCTACTAAATTCAATCAATGGTAAAGATTGTATTGTTGAAGTTGAATTCAATACCAATAACAAGTCATACAAAATTATTCGTGGTATCAAACCAAACAAATTTGAAATCTATTGTGATGGTGAATTATTAAATCAAGATGCAGCTGTAAGAGACTATCAGGAATACCTTGAGAAGTTTATTCTGAAACTGAACTACAAATCATTTACACAAATTGTAATTCTTGGTTCTGCATCATTTGTTCCTTTCATGCAATTGTCGGCATCAGACCGAAGAGCAATCATTGAAGACTTGTTAGACATTCAAATCTTTTCGACCATGAATGGTTTGTTGAAAGATAGATTGACTAACAACAAAGATATGATGGTGCATTATAAAAATGCAATTGAACTTACACAACAACGATATGATTTGCAAGACAAACATATCAAAGGGCTTAAACAAAATAATGAAGACAAGGTGAATGAGTATGTTAGTGAGATACACGGGAATACAGGTGCCATACAAACCTTACATGGAGAAATTGCTAACCTCTCCTCACAGGTCGAAACACATCAAAACATGGTCGCAGAAAAAACTTTGGTTGAGAATAAGGTCAAACAACTTACAAAACTTGAATCGCAGATTGAAAGCAATCTATCCAAATTTTGTAAGGATATCAGTTTCTTTGCACACAATGATGATTGTCCAACGTGCAGGCAAGCCATTGCCTCCGAGTTTAAAGAAACGGAGTTACAGACTCTACAATCAAAGGCGCAAGAATGTGAACACGGACTGACACAATTAGAAGTTAAGTTATTGGAAGAACAAACTAAACTGAATGAAATAACTGAAATTCAAAAACGAATTCAGTCCTTACAGATTGAGATTGCAACCAAGAACACTTCTATTGTTGAAACAAACAAATACATTGCTAAGTTGGAAAAATTAATTGAAGAATTAAAAACAAACAAGGCATCAACAGAGATAGAAGAATTAGAATTAAAGACATTAAATGATACGTTAACTGAGTTAAAAGGTAATTTAAGAACTCTTATTGATGAAAAGACATACTATGAGATAGCATCTGGTCTGTTAAAAGATACTGGTATAAAAACAAAAATTATCAAACAGTATCTGCCAATCATCAACAAGTTGGTGAACAAGTATCTTGCATCATTAGATTTCTTTGTGAACTTTAATCTTGATGAATCTTTCAAAGAAACAATCAAGTCAAGGCATCGTGATGATTTCACCTATAACAATTTTAGTGAAGGTGAAAAACAACGAATTGATATGGCTTTGATGTTGACATGGCGTGCAGTTGCCAAGTTGAAGAATTCATCTAACACTAATTTGTTGATACTTGATGAAGTGTTTGATTCAAGTTTAGATACAAATGGTACTGAAGAACTGATGAAGATTCTTCATATGCTTGAAGGTGTGAACCTGTTTGTTATCTCTCACAAAGGAGATATTTTACAGGATAAATTTAGTAACGTGATTCGATTTGAGAAAGTAAATAACTTTAGTAGGATAATGAAATGAGTGATATATTAAAAATTGATACCGCAGTAGCTTCTGGAATCAAAAAGGTAGAAGAAAAAATAAATCCTTTACCTGTCTTTGATGACAACAATGCTTTATTGTCTGTTGCAGTACCTGAATACACAGGTACTTTGCCAAGTGCTGCGATGACCACTTTAACTAAACGGTTGAAGATGACTATGAGACTATACAGTGGATTAGGTCTTGCTGCAAATCAATGTGGTATAAAAGAACGTGTGTTTGTTATTGGTACAGAACAGTTTCAAATGGCATGTATCAATCCAAAAGTACTTGCAGTATCAGAAGACCTTGTAGAAGATACCGAGGGTTGTCTTTCGTTCCCTGCTTTCTTTTTAAACTTTCCTCGTCCCAAATGGATTGAAGTAGAGTATGTAAATGAACAAGGTGAAACAATTCAAACACATTTAGATGGCTTGACTGCAAGATGTTTTCTACATGAACTCGACCATTTGAATGGTGTTAAGTTTACCAAGTATGTTGGTGCGGCATCTATTCTACAGGCAAAAAGAAAACAAGAAAAAATGATTAAGAAAATCGTTCGGAGAAAGAAATGAATCTTGCCACATTAGATGACTTGTCTGTGATAGAATCTATTTTTGCACCGTATAGAAAGGAATATTTTCCTCATATACGGCAAGATTACCTGAAAAGAAAAATCGAAGCAAAGAATGTTATTCTGCAAGATGGTGTGGTGATTGTTTTTGGTGTGTATAAACGAAAACAGAAAATTGGTAAATTAGAATCACAAAAAGGTGATGCACACATTGGCCAGATTGTCACACTACAACAAGGTTCAGGCAATGCAAGAAAAGTATTGAATGAATTCTTTTCAATGCACAAAGTTGTTTGGTTGACTGTCAGAGAAGCGAATACACGGGCAAGAGCATTTTATGAAAAAAATGGAATGAAGAATGTCGGTGATATCAGTTGGTCTGGTGGTAGTATTCCTGGTGTTGTATATAAATTTGAAAACAAAGAATGAAATATTTTTACGAAAAAAATAGAGAACTGCTTGAATCAGATGTGAACAAGAAGTTTGAGGACATCCTTGCAATGAGTAAGGATGAGTTTCGTGCTTGGGCTATTGATTTGAGAAAAACAGTTGTCTATTTGTGGGATGAAAAAGGTCAACCTCCAAGAGTTGGGTATGATGAACAAGAAATCATAGACCAGTTTAATGAGATGACTTCTTTTCCTGTCCACAAGTTTCTCGTTAAAGATGAACTCACTGGCGAAGAAGATGTTATTCGGAACACAAGTGTAATTGGTAATGCAGTCAATCAATGGTTTCCTACCATGATGAAGACTCGTATCAACTACACAGCAGATGTGAACAGTGGCAAATCAATTTACGATTACTTTGCCAAAGAAGAACTGTTAGATACATTCATTACGTATGCATCACGGCACTTCAAAAGAGATTCGTTCTATCATTATTCTGCACCAATTAAATTGAATCAGGTGATTGAGATTGGTTCTTTGACTTTCCGTGCAACATCAACCAATGAATTTCTGCAATGGTTTGAAACAAAGGCTCGTGCATATGGTACGCATGACTACTGGATTGAACCTAATGCAGGTGATAAAGAGTACACTGGTTACAATGAAGAATTGAAAGACCAGACATATCTGCGAATCACAAAAGATGAATTGCTTGCATTAGATTTTATTCCTGCAAACTGTACAACGAATGTTGAGCATAAAGATGCACAGTTGTTCCGTATTCGTTTGTATGAAAAAGGACAGAAACTATTTCCTGTTGGTCTAAAAGCATTCCGTATTTCATTCTGTCAGTATGCAGTTAACTTCCCACCATTGACTGCAAAGTTTTTGTATGAGAGATACACTGACCATATCAAAACACAAGAACAAATTAATTTGTATGACCCATCATCAGGATGGGGTGGTAGATTGTTGGGTGCATTATCTGTTGATGATGAAAGAAACATTCATTACATTGGTACGGATCCAAACAAAGACCACAGTACAGAAAATGGCCGAACAAAGTACCATGAGTTTGCCGACTTCTTTAATACAAAGACATATCGTGCAACAGGATTATATCCAAAGATACACACATACGAAATCTTCCAACATGGTTCGGAAGAGATTCATAAAGACCCTGAGTTTAAAAAATACAAAGGTAAGTTGGATATGATTTTTACATCACCACCTTATTTTGCAAAAGAAGCTTACTCAGAAGATGCTGAACAATCATACAAGAAGTTTTCTCAATATGATTTGTGGCGTGATGGGTTTCTACGTCAAACGCTTGAGACATGTGTTGAGTATTTGAACCACGACCGATATCTTTTGTGGAATATTGCTGATGCAGTTTTTGGTGGTGAGATGTTGCCACTTGAACAAGATTCGATTGATATACTTACCTCTAAAGGTATGATATATAAAGGCAAGATAAAAATGGCACTTGCACAGATGCCAGGCGGTAACAGAATTGATACTGAGACTGGTCTGCCTAAGGCGAAAAACTTTTGTAAGATAAACGACAAAATGTGGCTCAAATATGAACCCATTTTTGTGTTTTATAAACCTTAAAACAAAAGTATTACTGTTGCTTTCATGCAACAGGGGCTTGACTTCCTCATTGGTTCTGTTACAATAGTCTTATAAATCGAGATAGGAAAATCAATGAGTTTTACAGTTGAACAAAAAAATCTCTTGACCAAATTAATGGCAAGTGAGAATCTTACAGTCGAACACCAAAAAATCCACACGGCTAAATTCGATCCTATAAATCGTGTTTTATATCTTCCTATCTGGCAAGATATGAGTGGTTTCATGTACGACCATTTAGGCGGTCATGAAGTAGGTCATGCATTGTATACACCTGCGGATGGTTGGCATGATGCCGCTGTTGACAAAACAAAAAATAAAAACTACAAATCTTTCCTGAATGTTGTGGAAGATGCTCGCATTGAGAAAAAAGTAACCCGTAAATTTCCTGGTCTGAAAACTTCCTTTAAAAAAGGTTTTCAAGAATTGCTTGACCGTGACTTTTTCGGTATCAAATATAAAGATGTTAACAAATTGGCTTTCATTGAACGCCTGAATCTTTATACAAAATCACAATACACTGCTGATTATATTAAATTCACCACACAAGAAATGGTCTATGTTACTAAGGTACAAAACCTTGAAACATGGGATGATGTTCTTGCCTTGACTGGTGAAATTTACGATTATTCAAAAGATGAACAATTCGACATGCACATGGAACAACAAATGCGTGATTTTGAAATGTTCAATTCTGATGATGATACCGATACTGATTCTAATTCCGATTCTGATTATGAATACTCTGAGGAAGAAGATGAAACTGGTGAGCCACAAGATAGTGACGACTCTGAAAAATCCGATGAAAAATCAGAAAAACAAACAGAAGAATCTGGTGATGTTGATGCTGACTCAGACGATACAGAAGAAGAAGAAGATACGGAAGAAACCGAATCAGAAACAATCAATGAGCTTGACCGATACAAAGAATCGGTAGAATCACAACGTGACCAATTTACACCTGAATGTAGTACTGACGACTCTTATCGCCAGAATGAAAATTCATTGCTTGATGCAAAATGCAAACCATACCTTTATGTGGATGTGCCTACTGTAAATGCTAAGAATGTATTTACAAGTGCTAAACGTGTACATGAATTGTTGACTATAGGTTTCGATGAACAAATTGAAGGTGGTTATTTTGATAACGCATATGTTCAAGGATTAGTGAACGATTTCAAGAATAAGAATGACCGTTACATTGGTCTGCTTGCTAAAGAGTTTGAAATGCGTAAGGCTGCCAAGGCGTTTAGTAAATCTAAATTGTCTGACACTGGTGACATTGATATCAACAAATTGTCCAATTATAAATTTGATGATAACATTTTCCGCAAAGTGATGATGATACCAAAAGGCAAGTCACACGGTCTTGTATTGTTGCTTGATTGTTCTGGTTCTATGTCTGAAAATATGGAAGGTTCAATTGAACAGATTCTGGTTCTTTCCCTGTTCTGTCGCAAAGTGAATATTCCTTTCCGTGTGTTTGGTTTCACTGATTGTATTTCAACATACAATTTTGACCGTAATCTTGACCTAGATGCTTATAATGAAGACATTTCATTCTCTAATAATCCTGGTGAATTAGGTTTTTCTAATGTTCAATTACGTGAGTACTTGAATTCTAAAATGTCAAATACCGAATTCACTAAGTGTTTGCGAAACATGATTTTGTTGAAACAATCCTACAGTGTTATAAGATATCAAAATCGTGTTAGACGCCCTGCTAGTGAGAATCTTTCTAACACACCTTTGGTTCAGGCTGTATTTGCAATCGGTTCAATTATGGATAACTTCCGTAAATCTAACAATGTTGATTTGACCAGTTTGATTATTGTACATGATGGTGATGCTGATACTGCTTCTTCCCATTATGTTGAAGTTGACCACAAAGACTATGACGGTAAAATGATTAAAAAAGTTTGGTCATATAGTTTTGATTTGCGGACTTACAATGTTATTGTGCGTGACCGTAAAAACAAATTTCAATATGTAATGAAACAAAATCCAGAAAAGAGTTATTCTCATTATACCAATGAGGAATTGTTACGTGCTGCATTAGAATGGGTTCGTGTTGTTGGAAAATCCAAAGTGTTTGGATTCTTCATTCTCGGTTCACGGTACTCTGTGTCAAAAAATTCAATTCGTAATCGTTACTTTTTTGATGATGGTAAATCTCTTGCTGATTTGAGAAAAGAAAATGCGTTTGGTTATTTTGATACAGAAAAAAATCTGTTGAAGAAATTCAAAGCCGATAAATTCCTAATTTCAAATACTGTAGGCTACAATTCATTCTATTTGATTTCTGGTGGTTCTGATTTGCAAACCGAGGAAGAACAACTTGAAATTACTGGTACAGTTACCTCAAATAAATTGAAAAATGCTTTTATGAAAATGACAAAAAAGAAACAAGTGAATCGGGTACTAGTATCCAAATTCATTCAAGGAATGGCAGTTTGACCTGTTGTTTCTACGCAACACAGGGGCTTGACAAATCTGCCCACTGTGTTATACTATGTGTATCTTGTGAATTAAAAGGAATTTGTAATGACTAATCGTGTTGAGCTTCGTGATGAATTTTTAAGTCGCCTAACTAAATTGGGTAAACCAATTGTTACTCGCAACGAAGTTAAAGAAATTTGTAAATCAGTGGGTATTACTGCTCAGTGGTTTGTTAACAATCCAGAAAATCGTATCGGTCGTGGTCAATACAAAGTCCCTTCCACTCCCGCAATTGCAATGACAGCTCAAGTTTTACCTATGACTAAACAAGTAGAAAAATCTGAGAACCGTATTCAGAATGTTCAAACAGATTTGGACTCTACTGATTTGGTTCCTAAATCATATAAAAATTATGTGCCGTTCGGCAACTTTGAAGATGTGCTTTCGATTGTAAATGCACAACGATTCTTTCCTGTTTTCATTACTGGTCATTCTGGTAACGGTAAAACAATGTCGATTGAACAGGCTTGTGCCAAGTCTAAACGTAAATTTGTTTGCGTATCAATGACACCTGAAACCGATGAAAGTGATTTACTCGGTAACTATGTTTTGATTAATGGTAATATGGAATGGCGTGACGGTCCAGTTACAACTGCTGCTCGCCAGGGTGCTGTTTTGTGTATTGATGAAATTGATTATGGTGCTCAAAACCTTTCCTCTTTGCAACGTGTACTTGAAGGTAAACCTTTCATGTTGAAAAAGAAAGGTGAGATGATTGTACCTGCCGCAGGTTTTACTGTATTCGCTACTGCAAATACAAAAGGTAAAGGTTCTGATGATGGTCGTTATATGTTCACCAACGTATTGAATGAGGCTTTCTTAGAACGATTCCGTACAACAATGGAACAAGAATTCCCTCCAGTCAAAGTTGAACGGAAGATTATCGAAAAAGAATTGACCTCTGTTGGTCGTGCTGACACTGATTTCGCTGAGAAACTTGTTACATGGGCTGATGTTATTCGTAAAACATTCGCTGACGGCGGTTGTGATGAAGTGATTTCTACTCGCCGTTTGGTACACATTGTTGAAACATATGGTATCTTTGGTGATAAGATGAAGTCCATCGGTTTGTGTTTGAACCGTTTTGATGCTGACACTAAGGCATCATTCCTTGACCTGTATACCAAAGTCGATGCAGGTGCAAATACCGAAGTGATTCTTGCCACTACAATGACAGAAGAACCTGAAATTAATGAGGATGATATCCCATTTTAATTAGGGCAATAGTGCGTTCTTTACCTTAAAAAGTATTGACGCACTATTTTTTTTATGTTATACTTACACATCATTTGAGGGATTGAGTCGCCTCTCAAATAATTTTTTTAGCGATTCGTTTTTATCATGGAGTCTATATGACAACAAAATCTAAAGTCCTTGCCTATCTTTCTAAAGAAGGTTCTTACAACACTTTGACCGCAAACAAAATGCAGTCAGTTTTCGGTGTTGCAAACCCATCCGCAACCATCAATGAGTTGCGTAATGAAGGTAATGCAATCTACTTGAACAGCCGTATCAATACAAGCGGAGAGAAAGTTTCTTTCTACCGTTTGGGCACACCAACTAAGCGCATGGTCGCTGCAGGCATTGCTGCAATCCGTTCACAAGGTGAACGTGCTTTTGCCTAAAATTTCTTAGGAAAAGCCTCAAAGAAGCGATATATAATAGTATCGCTTCTTTTTTTATTATAAGGTTATTATGGAAATACAAGTTAAAATTGATGATTTGAAAAAACATAAACTGTTTGTTGCCACTCCTATGTACGGTGGAATGAATCACGGTTTATATATGAAGTCTTGCCTAGACCTACAGACAACAATGCATCGCTATGGAATCGAAGTTAAGTTTTCATTCCTGTTTAATGAATCACTAATCACAAGAGCTCGCAATTATTTGGTTGACGAGTTTCTACGCACAGATTACACACACTTACTTTTTATTGATTCAGATATTCACTTCAATGCACAAGACGTAATTGCTTTGTTGGCACTCGACAAAGATGTTGCTGGTGGTCCTTATCCCAAGAAGTCTATGAATTGGAGTAACATTGCTCATGCAGCAAGAAAACATCCAGACCTAGAACCAAAAGAGTTAGAGAACTTAGTTGGTGAGTATGTGTTCAATGTTGTAAAAGGAACATCCACATTCTCTGTTACCGAACCACTTGAAGTCATGGAAATTGGTACAGGTTTTATGATGGTGAAACGTGAAGTGTTTGACAAGATGAAAGAAGAATATCCTTCTATTCGTTACAAACCAGACCACGTTGGACAAATGAACTTTGACGGCTCACGATACATTCATGCTTACTTTGATACAGTAATTGACACCAAAGAATCAATCGTTGGTGGTGGTTCTGAACGATATCTTTCCGAAGATTATATGTTCTGTCAAATGTGGCGTAAAATGGGTGGCACAATTTTCTTATGCCCTTGGATGAAAACACAACACATTGGCACTTACGCATTTACAGGTAACATGCCTGCTGTTGCGAATTATACTGGTAAATTGTAAAGAATAAGGGGAGTAAAATCTCCTTAGTCTGTTTCTAAAACAGACAACCAAAACTAATAATTTTGGTGTGTTAGTATGGTGTGTAAAAAACACCGTGGGTAAAAACCACATTAAATTTTATATAGGGAAAAAAATGAAAAAAAATATGATTAAAGAAATTACCAAGAATGGGTCTTTCACAGAGGAAGATTTAGAAAATGTAAAGAGTCTTCTAAACATAGACGCTTATCCACAGTTCTATAAACTTTATGATGGAACAGAATATTCTTTGCCTGAAGGTATTGAATATGTTGACACTATTATAATTGATGCAAAAGCCTTGACAAGAGAAGGCACAATCGGTAGTTCACAACCTACCCGTGCCTCTGGTGGTAATCAAAAACGTGAAGAATTGGCAAGAGATATTTTTGAAACAGGATGGAAACTTTTTTGTAGCCCCATTTCTGTTATACAAAGAAACAACAAAATTATCTTCCTCGATGGAAGAACAAAAGATAAAATTCTCCTAGAAGTAAAATATGGAAATCGAATTGTTCGTTTGTATAAATTTGTAGGCGAACATGAAAATGATGTTGAGTTACAAGATGATGCAATTGAAGATTTTGGTTTAGAAGGTAATGAAGAACCTTATACTGCTGGTTATAATGTACAAGCAGACTTCTTTGAAGTTGGAAAGAAAAAAGTTGCCAGAGGAACTCTAGAGCCAAGTCAGAGTGCAATTCTTGCTTGGGTTAATAAACGAGCAAAAAGTTTTGCCAAACAAAAGCGTGACGATATTGCTTCAAGAATTTTTAATCACTACAGTAATACAAATGCTGGATTAGAAGTTGAATCTTGGACGCCAGAAGAAGCAGATGTTTGGATGAAAAAGAATAATTATATTTCAGTCGGACATGTAATGTATTTGGTTGTATCTGCTGAAGTTACTTCTAAGGCTTTATTTGCTGCTTCAAAACTTGCACAAGAAAATCCTGGTAAAGAAATTCGTGTTGTATTACACACTGGTTACTTGACTGGATGGGACAGACCAAAAACATATGTCAATAAGATTAAGAAATTCAAAAATGAATGGTATCTTAAATTGTCACAAATAAGTTTTGGTTTCTTCAAAGGTACACAATTCACAGATTCACCAATCAAGTTGTATGGTGTTATGCCTGCAAACATTGTTAACTTATGTGAAGATGATGGCAAATTAATTATCTTTGGTAAAAATGACCAGAAGATTGAAAACTTTAATCAATCTAGGACTTCAGCTAATCTTTCTCGTTACTTTGATGTTGAAGAATTAGAAGAAGTTTAATAAAGGGAAAACTATAAATTATGATTACAACTGCTTTTGATGAAGTAAAAGCCTCACAAACTGCAACAACAGGTGGTCGTAAATTTGATGGTGACAAACTAGAATATGGTTTGTTGCCACCTGTTGCACTTGAAGCTACTGTTGATGTACTTACCTTTGGTGCTCAGAAGTATGAGAGAGATAATTGGAAAAGAGTGCCTGATTCTAAACGCAGGTACTATGATGCACTTCAACGGCATCTATGGGCATGGAAAAAGGGTGAGATTCTCGACCCTGAGTCCGGCAAACATCACCTAGCTCACGCTATGTGTTGCCTCATGTTTCTATATGAACATGATATAATGTATTCTTTAGATACATCGAATTAATTTTTTGGAGTTATATTATGAAATTATCAACTGAAACAATCTCCGTCTTAAAGAACTTTGGTGCCATCAATCAAGGCATCATGTTCAAAAAAGGCAAAACACTTAAAACAGTTTCTTCACACAAGAACATTCTTGCAGAAGTTACAATCAAAGAAGATATTCCCGCAGAGTTTGGTGTCTATGACCTGAACAACTTCCTGTCGGTTGTATCTCTACACAAAGACGACCCATCATTTGAGTTTGATGATAAACATGTTGTTATCTGTGGCAACAAAGGTCGTTCCAAAATCAAGTATCGGTTCTGTGAACCTACTATGATTGTTACCCCACCAGAGAAAGCAATCTCAATGCCTGATGCAGAGATTAAATTCAGTTTGTCGGCTGAAGACTTTGACTGGATTCTCCGTGCTGCTTCTGTACTATCTTCACCACAGATTGCTATTGAATCAGACGGCAAGAAAGTTACCATCGTAACCTTAGATTTGCAAAACGATTCCGCACATACTGATTCACTTGACTTGACAGAAGGTGATGGTAGCAAGTATCGTATGGTTTTCAAAACAGAAAACTTGACTAAGATTATGCCTGGTGCATATGAAGTTGCAATTTCATCAAAAGGAATTTCACACTTCCAACACAAAACTAATCCTCTTAAATACTGGATTACAACAGAGTCCGGTTCTAAATTTGAAAAGGCTTAATCATGGAACAGAGGCGTAATTTTCTCAAAGGTGCAGGCATCATTGGTGCCTTTGTTGTTGGTGCTGCTTCTTACAAACAAGTGAAAGAAATGGCTACTGAACATAAAGACATTAGTCATAAAGAAATGGCTACTGAACATAAAGACATTAGTCATCTTGCACCACCTATTAATGCAATAACTATTCAATTTACAGGAGCATATGGTGAGAAACCTAAAGCACCAGAACCAACTATGGGTCAACATACATTCTATGTCAATGGTTGGAATGAAGAAGTTACACACCGTGTTTCTATGACTGTCGGTAAAGACAATCGTTTGTGGATGAAAATTGGAGATGAATGGCACAGAGTTGCTATTGAATCTTAATGTGAATTATTTTATTATGAAAGTGGTGTATGGAACATTTATTATGGACAGAGAAGTATCGCCCTCAAACAATTGAAGATTGTATTCTACCTGAACGGCTGAAACAACCTTTTCAGGAGTATGTGAATCAACATAATATTCCTAATCTATTGTTGAGTGGTGGTGCTGGCGTTGGTAAGACAACAGTCGCCAAGGCTATGTGTAACGAAATCGGATGTGACTTCATGGTCATTAACGGTTCAGATGAATCTGGTATTGATACATTTCGTACCAAGATTAAAAACTATGCTTCATCTATGTCATTATCTGGTGGTCGTAAGGTCATCATTATTGATGAGGCAGATTATCTAAATCCAAACTCAACACAACCTGCTTTGCGTAATGCAATTGAAGAATTTGCAGTCAACTGCTCATTCATCTTTACTTGTAATTACAAAACACGTATCATTGAACCATTACATTCTCGCTGTGCTGTGATTGACTTCACACTAAAGAACAATGAGAAGGCTCAGATGGCAGGTGGATTCTTTAAGAGAATTCAGTCAATTTTGCAAAGTGAAAAAGTTGAGTATGATGACAAGGTAATTGCAGAACTAATCAAGAAACACTTTCCAGACAATCGCCGTATTCTGAATGAGTTGCAACGATACTCACAGTTTGGTAAGATTGATACTGGTGTTCTTTCACAGATTGGTAATGTTCAACTGACAGAGATTACTAAACATATCAAAGACAAAGACTTCACTGCAATTCGTAAGTGGGTCGCATCTACTGATTTGGATACTAACACAATGTTCCGTCAGTTATATGATTCCTTGTATGACTTTATGAAACCACAATCTATCCCACAAGCAGTGGTGATTATTGCTGACTATCAATATAAGAACGCCTTTGTTGCTGATACTGAAATCAATCTTGTCGCATGTCTGACCGAACTGATGGTCGAATGTGAGTTTCTATGATTGAATTGTTTAGACCTACC
>Ga0209085_1000493_pt1 | contig 28982 bp, 22 predicted proteins | sample C_131016_EF_Meta_FD_187310 | JGI IMG/M metagenome (GOLD analysis project Ga0209085, IMG submission 187310) | Freshwater microbial communities from Lake Croche, Canada to study carbon cycling - C_131016_EF_MetaG (SPAdes) (version 2) | ecosystem: Environmental > Aquatic > Freshwater > Lake...
ATTGAAATCTCTGCGGCCTGTCTTGCGCGTGAATTGAAAAGAGTCACTGAATAGCCACGCGTGATCATACGAAGAACCTCGGGAACCGATTGGCCGATTCGCTCAGTGCAGTTCTCTTCATTTTGTGATGGGTAGCCAAGATGACGTCGTAGTGTTTTAAAACGATAGAAACGGTCGTGCCGTCAGTCGCGTCTACTATACGCAGGCTGGGAAAAGGGGTAGCAACAGGAGCTGAGGGTAGGAACATTGGGGAGAGATTTTTCGCTTCATAACCATCAACGCGAAAATGTCACATTTTACCGCTAACGAATATCGTCATTTTATAGGATACACCAACAACGATGTAGCTCGGTTTCTGGAGTGTGGGCCAAGGCGCCAGGTTGCTGAGAAAAGGTGTTTTTACATGGGGGGAAGAATTTTCCAGAGAGCGCAAGAAATTTTCGCGAAAAATGGTTGATGATTGGAAGCAGCCAGTTAGTGAAGCGGGCGTTTGTCATGTTCAGGGCTATCCTCCAAAATAAGGATACCAAGGTTTCCGCAGCCTGATAAGCGATGTTAAAGGGCTTAAGCTTTCAGAAAGTGAATTGCTTGATCGGTAAAATCACCCCCCGCTTCCAGATATGTTAATGTTTCTTAAATTATCCAAGTCCAGTTGTGTGGCAGCCTCGTTCCTGCTGGCGGTTTGGAATCCCACCTTGCGCGCGATGCCAGCTCCGGAGCCGCTTGCTGACTTGATGCCGCGAACTGGAGACTACACCTCGATGTGGTGGGCGGAGGGATTCCCGGGAGTCATCCCGCAGGCTCCGTGGAGACGCTGTGTGCAGACCGGTTCCTACGCGATGGAACAGGACACGGAGACACTGCAATTCACACATCTCGGGCCGGTCGAACCGGGAACGGATTATTTGAAATTCGGGGAAAGTGGGCCAACGGCGCGACAAACATCCACCCCAGCGAGACTCGACTTGCAGCTCACGGCCAACGGAAAACTCTACCGCTGCAGCAAGGGTGGGCCATGGAGCCGATTCACCGGGCCTCGCTTGATCGAGTCGGGGCTTTTTATGCAACGGACGGATGTCACCGACCTCGAATTCACGGCTGTCGATGGCGGTGAGCCGCTGAATGTCGAAGCCCGCTTTGAGACTGCGGCGTGGCCAGACCGCCTCGGCCTCATCTTCGCAGCGCGTCCGGGGCAGGGAACGATCAATGAGGGCGAAGAATCGTTTGGGAAAATGGGCGGCGGATTCGGCCTGACGGGAACGAACGATCTTGTGGTCCCGCACGACGTATCGCTAGACCCCGAGCGATTCACCCTGGAGTTGTGGGTGTTCGTTCCTGTGGACAAGTGGAACAAAAATCGTGGCGACTCTTGGCTGGTCTGTAAGAACCGCAACGAGTCGTCTGATGGAAACTTCGGCATCATCCTTCAAAATGGAGTGCCGAAGGCACGGATGAACATCGGGGGCGGTCGCGAGAACCAGCACGAGATCACCATGAGCGGGAAACGCCCCCTGAAGACGGAGGCGTGGAGCCATCTCGCCATGAGCTACGACGGGGAGACGCTGCGTTTTTATATCAACGGAAAAGAGGCAGGAGAAAAAAAGATCGGAAAGGTGAGATTCCCCGGACGGCACGCGCTCGCCTTCGGCCGCCGAGAGGACAACGGCGGTCGGGGCATGCATTTCACGGGAGTGCTGGACGAAATCCGACTCTATGACCGGGCGCTGGAGCCTGAGGAAATTCGCCAGCGTTTTTTAAAACCCGGAGTCGCGAATCCGAATATCCAAGCCGTGCACGAGTGGAACTTCCGTGCCGACGGATTGGCCTCGGAAACACTCCCCGCCGAAAGCTGGAACGACGCCTCGATGGAAATCAAGCTCACCTCGGCACGGGGCGAGTTGCAGAATCGCTGGGAATTGCCGAAGGGTCAAACATGGTCTGCTGCGGATTGGCACCAAGTCTCGCTGGCGCTGGATCCCGCCACCTTCAAGTCTGCGGAAGCGCTGCCACCCGTAACGGTGAAAGCTTCGGAGATAGCAAAAGGCACGGCACGCGCCGTCGAGTATGATCCCGCCATAGGCTGGTTCCGGGTGAACCTCGATGGCATCGAACCAACGCCCCCACCCGGCAAAAGCGGACCCAGCAACGACGCGATCGAGCGAATCAAACTCACGCTCACCAATCCAACGGATCAAGAGCAGGTGGCGCGCCTGATGTTTGAAAAAACCTCCCGCGGATTCCGGCAGCGCATCGGGACCCCCATCACGGGCGTCTCCGCGATCCTGCGGGACATGGAGGGCAATCCGACCGGCATTCCCGTGCAGCTCAGCAAAAACTGGCACAACGAACCGGAAGGCGGCGTTTACGGGAGCGCATGGTTTCACGGCATCTCCCAGATGAGAGTGCCTGCCGGCGCCACCGTGGATCTGGAGCTCACCCTCGCCTACGGGCACTGGGGCGGAGTGCCTGCGGCCTCTCACGCGCAGCTCAGCCTCATCGGCTGGGGCAGCAACCAACTTTGGCACCAAAGCGCGCTCGGAGCCTGGGGGGAAAGCATCTGTTATGAGCCGGAACAGGCCCAGGCAAACTGCACCATCACGGACGTGAGGCCAGCGATGATCAAAGCCAAGCCTGAGGACCCTTCATGGGCGTGGAACGGCAATGTCGGCGGCGGTGATTTCTTCCGCCTTTTTACGCCGGTCGGTGAGCGCGTCCCCCACTCCTCGATGCGTGCGATCCATCATCGTCCCGGACCTTGTCTCAGCGAGGTGACTTATACTGGAAACATCGGCGACGGCATCCACCACTCAGAGACAGTCAGCCTCGCCCGCACCGATGACATCGTGCGCGGCATCTATCACATCCGGATGGACGTGACCCAGCCGATGGATTTCTCACGCTTCGTTGTTTTTCAAATCGGCGCGGACACCTACAACTCCAGCAGAGAGCGCCAGATGGCCACTGGCAATGAAACCGGCCTTACCAGCGAATGGAACACCCAATGGGGCGGCAACACCTACCGAACCCCGCCGGTCGAATTAAGCGGCCGCATCCCGTGGGTTTCCCTGCACGACAGCGAATTTTGTGATCTTAAAATACAGGGTATCCCCGCCAACCGCGGCATCGTCATCCGCTCGTGGAAAGCCCGCCTCGGCGGCAAGGAGGCGTCGCCTTGGTTAGCCGAGCATGGCCTCTCGCGCGGCAAAACCGACTCCTCGACTCTCGACATCATCCCCCCGCCAGGAGTCACCCGTCTGGAGGCCGGTGATTTCATCGAAGCCACCATTGAGCACATCGTCATGCCGAAGTTCGCGAAAGATTACTACGGGCCCAGCGCCTCATTGCGATCCGCCCTGACTAAGGACGAAAATACATGGAGCATGATCCATCGCGAGGCGGTTGGAAACGATTATGCCGTCGTGATGACAACCGGCACACTGGAACGACTGCACCCAGATGTCCGAATCCGCACGAAAGACGATGCTGCCGCCTTTAATTTGAGCGGCGGGATCGGCTATGTGCCGATCACCTTCACCGGACTCTCATCTCCCCGGAATTCTACGCTGAGCGTGGACGGAGTGCCGCTCAATCAATCGGTCCACGGGAGCGACTTCTGGCAAACCGACTACGATCCCGCGTCCCGCACCTGGAGCCTCACCTACAACCTGGCCGCTACGGACGGGAAATCCTGTTCCATCACCCTCGGGCCCGCGCCTGCGAAAAAATAACATCATCACATTCCCATGAAAATGAACCAAAAAATCACAACAGCCTGCTTGCTGGCGCTCACCACCGTAGGTCTATTATCCTCAGTGCAATCTCAAGAAATGGACAAGATGTGGGGCGAATCCGTCGTCAAGCTCCGCGCCGACAACGCCAAGCGGGGCCAGTTGTTTGAACAAGGCAATTACGCGATGTTCATCCACTGGGGGCTCTATTCCCAATTGGCCAACAAGGTGAAAGGCAAGACCTACTATGGCATAGGGGAATGGATCATGAACAAGCAGATGGCCGGCATTCCCATCCCCGAATACATGGAACTGGCCAACACCTTCAATCCCGACAAATTCGACGCCAAGGCCATCGCCAAACTGGCCAAGGATGCCGGAATGAAATACATCATCATCACCAGCAAGCACCACGACGGCTTTGCGATGTATGACTCGAAGGCCAACGACTTCAATGTGGTCAAGGCCACCCCCTACAAGCACGACCCGATGAAAGACCTCGCCAAGGCGTGCAAGGAGGTAGGAATCGGGTTCGGATTCTACTATTCCCACAACCAAGACTGGACCTTCCCCGGCGGCAATAACGGCCCAGCGCTTGATGCCGAAGGCAAACCCGCGAATTTCGACGACTACTTCGCAAAAAAATGCCTACCGCAAGTAGAGGAAATCACGACCGAATACGGGCCGATCGAGCTCGTCTGGTTCGACACGCCGGGTGACATGCCCAAAAAATACGCAGAAGAACTGGTGGCCGTGGTTCGTAAGAACCAGCCGAATGCCATGGTCTGCGGCCGCGTCGGCCATGGACTCGGAGACTACCGGTCGCTCGGCGACATGGAGGTGCCGGTTGCCAACGAGGAAGGCCTCTGGGAGACCGTGGACACCACCAACGATTCTTGGGCCTACGCGTGGTATGATGAAAACTGGAAGGCTCCCAAACTGATCCTCGAGCGGTTGATCGCCACCGTAGCCCGCGGCGGCACCTACATGCTCAACATCGGGCCACGCGGTGACGGCTCGGTTCCGGAACACGCCGCCGAAACCCTGCGCACATCCGGCGAGTGGATTCACCGCTACCCGCAGGTCGTCTATGACACCGATGCCTCACCGTGGAAACATGCCCTGCCGTGGGGCGATGTCACCGTGAAAGGTAACACCCTGTTTCTATCCGTCTCGAAGTGGCCCGCCTCCGGCAAACTCTACCTGCCAGGGCTCAAGACCGGCATCAAGTCCGCCAAACTGCTCGATGGCGCTAAGTCGGAAACACTGAACTACCGGACTGAGAACGGTTGGACCTGCTTCACCGTGCCCACCACAGCTCCCGAGAAACTGATCTCCGTGATTCAGGTGGACTTGCAAGGCAAGCCCGAGGCGGACACCTGCCTCGGCCTCGACCCGGATGCCAGCACCGAGATTCTATCAGAATTTGCCACCGTCAAGGGAGCGAGTAAGGAGACCAAAAAGTGGATGGAGAAATTCGGGGAGTGGAAACATGTCACCCAGATCTCCAAGTGGGAACCGAATGGTGCGGCCACTTGGGAAATCAATGTGCTGAAGCCCGGCAACTATCAGGTGGACCTCAACTATTCCGGCGAGACCCGCCTCGTTTGGACCGTGGCCGTGGAAGGCGGAGAGACCATCCAAAACCAGCAGAACGCCTCTCACAACTACCAGTCGTTTCCCATCGGTTGGCTTAATTTCCCCAAGCCCGGAAAATACAAAGTGAGCGTTGGATGCATCGAGGGCAACCTCGAAACCGGCAGCCTCAAGTCCATCTCCTTCACCGCCGTCCCCGAAGCCGCATCAAAGATTGACAAAGTGACTTCAAATTGATTGGAAGCCACCACAGGATGAGATTTTGGAAACGACCAAGAACCGGATCGAATAAAAATGATCACAAAAAACGATAAATGGGCATGAACTCCACCGCCGCCACGATTCCTGAGCGAGTCCTAAAATAACGCGCATTTTGCTGATGCCAGCTTTATTGTAAGAACAGGGCGACGCATCGAGAAAATCAAACTCCTCATTCGCAAAACCAACTCAAATGCAACTCACGGGAATCATTGGCTTGGCGGTTCTAATGGCAGGCACCCTGCTTGGGGCAGGCACACCCTCGCAACCGCACAAACCCGTCAACAGCGCCTCGTTGAGCGAACTGGAGCAGCGCCTCACGGCTACGGATCTGGAACTCAGCCAGCTTGCCTCCTACAGTCTGCGCACGGGCGTCGGCGCGGTGGGTTACCGGTCACAAGACCACGCGGTTGCGACCGAGAGTGAATGGATTCAAATCGATCTCGACCACGAGAGGACTATCGATCAGATCGTCTTGGTTCCAGTCCTCTGGCGCGACAGCAAGACCGGATTCCGCGCCGATGGTTTTCCGAGTGAATTCCGAATTGTTGTCGGCACCGCCAGTGATTCGGTCGGCACCGTGGTGGCAAGCTACGGAGCTGCCGCCCGCCTGCTGCCGCGGATCGCCCCGCTGGTGGTATCATTCCCCGGCATCAATGCCTCCTGGGTGCGGGTGGAGGCTAAGGTGATGTCACCCCGCGCGTGGGATGGAAAGTTTATCTTCCAACTGGCTGAGGTGCTCGTTTTCAGCGGCGAGGAGAATGTCGCCCTCCGGAGACCCGTCCAAACCTCATCGCCCGCGTTGAGTAACAGCCTTGGATGGGATCTGAAATACCTGGTTGACGGCTTCGTGCCTTATCTGATGGATGCGGCCGAGGGCGAGCAAAGTCTGGCATACCTCAGTAAGCCCGGCATTGGCGAAAAACCCGTCATCACGCTCGATCTCGGTGAAAGCCTGCCACTGGAGCGGATCCACTATCATGCCATCGATCTCAGCGATTTGGTTCCCCAATCCACGGCCGATGGGTTCGGAGTCCCCCGCCGCTTCGTCTTGGAAGGAGCAAACCAAGCGGATTTCTCGGATGCGGTGCAACTGGTCGAATACCGGATGGGTTCGGTTTATGAGGTTGGCCCGATCATCATGCTCCGATTTCCTGTCAAGACTTGTCGCTACGTCCGCCTGATTGCAGTCGAACCGTTCATCAACACCCTTGAGTCGATCAAGGGACCTCAGTTTGGAGCTGCGGAAATCGAGCTGTTTTCTAAAGGGCGCAATGTGGCACTCGGTATCCCGGCGCAGATGAATTTTCCGGTGAATACTCCCGTGAGATCGCTTGCCGCGCTGACGGATGGTCACAACCTCTACGGCCAGATTCTTCCTACAAAGAAGTGGCTCGGCGAGCTGGCGCGCCGCCATGATTTGGAGAAAGAACGCATCGAAATCACCAAAGAGCTTGATATTCGCCACCTGCAACAGACGGCGCATGTGCATCGTTTGGGCTGGGTAGCTGTGCTGCTTGCCACGGGCATCGTTTCCATCATCTTTTTGGAGCGCATGAGGCGGATGCGCCAAATCGCCAGCATTCAGGAACGCCTGGCTGCAGACCTGCACGACGAGCTGGGAGCCAACCTACACACAATCGGTTTGTTAAGTGATCTCGCGGCCAGTCCCACAAATTCCCCGGATGAAATGCAGACGCTCTATCGAAGAATCCGCTCGGAGACAGAGCGCTCCGGCGTGGCCGTGCGGCATTGCAGCGACATGTTATCAGCCAAAGGCCTCTACACTACAGACCTCCTCGCCGACATGCAGCGTGCCTCCAACCGGATCATGGCAAGGCTTGAGCATAAAATTTCCATCGTAGGAGAAGAACACCTAAGGACGCTGCCGCCCCGCACCCGCTCCGACCTGTTTTTGTTTTACAAAGAGTGCTTGGTCAATATCAGCCGCCACTCTGGCGCGACTCAATACACGACGGAATTGGTGGCTGACGCCAAGAGCATCCAACTGAAAATCTGCGACAACGGCCGGGGATTGGAAATTTCCAAAGAACCCACCACGCCAAAGTCTATCAAGCGTCGCGCAAAACTCCTGCGGGCGGAAGTCACCGTCACAAACCGCCCCGAGGGCGGAACCTGCATCCAACTCCATCTCAAATTCCGAAAGTGGAGACTTTGGCCCTAAATCCCATTCTATGAAACGCAAAACCCGCATCATGTTAGTCGAAGATCATCCAGAATTTCGGGAAATTGTTGCCTTTGCCTTGAACAAGGAATCCGACATAAAAGTGATAGCCCAATTCGGCACAGCCGAGAGAGCGTTGCGCTGCTTGAAGCATGGTGAGGTGCACGAGGTGCCTGATATCATTATTCTCGATCTGCACCTCCCCGGCATGAGCGGCTTGCAGGCGATCCCCCTCTTGAGCGTCGAAATGCCAGACGCGCGCATCATCGTCCTGAGTCAGTCCGACCGAGATAACGATGTGCTGCAAGCCATCATGCTCGGGGCATCGGGTTACCTTCTGAAATCATCCACAGTTGCGCAGATTGCAGAAGGAGTGCGCATCGTCATGCAAGGCGGGGCCTCGCTCGATACCAAGTTGGCGATGTTTGTCCTTAAAACGCTGAAAACAAATTTACCAGCGAGCCAAGTCGTTCAACTCCTCACACAGAGAGAGTTGGAAGTGCTCACCATGCTTGCAGATGGCCGAGTCAAAAAAGAAATCGCCGATACCCTGCACATCAGTGTCTCTACAGTCGTGACCCATGTGGGGCATATCTACGAAAAACTGAACGCCACCAACGCTCCCGCCGCTATTGCCAAGGCTTTTAAACTTGGGATTCTTCCCGCTGCCCCATTTAACTCATAACAACACCGCCCTCAGACCAATGGCTGTGAGATTTTAAATTTTAACTATCCGGTTTCACTTATGGCGACGTCGCTATGAGTGCCGGAGTCGAGATCCATCGGCGGTCGCAGACCGCCGCTACAGCAGGAGTCCAAAAGCACACAGCTTTGGTATCAGAGCAATGTCCCTTTGAAATTGGACTTTGTATCGCAAAAGAAGGGAGCATGGCCGTCTCGGCCGTGTGGAGGACTGATCAATTTACTAGCGTTCATCGAACCCAAACAGCACTCTAAAGATCACAGGCGGGACGCCTGTGCTCCTCTCCCAAAATCCAAAAGCAAGCTGCTTTTGGTATCAGACCAATGGTTGTTAGATTTTAAATTCTAACAATCCGGTTTTACTTATAGCGACGTCGCTATGAGTGCCGGAGTCTTTATCCATCGGCGGTCACAGACCGCCGCTACAGAAGGAGCCCAAAAGCCCTCGGCTTTTGGTATCAGACCCAGCCGATCCCATGCGGCGGATGACGCCGCATGGGTGGATGGAATCCATGAAAAGCAGGGCAGATTATTCTGCTGCCTTTTTTCCCTTGTCGGGGGCGGCCACGAACTCTTCCTTGGAGATCTTTCCGTCAGAATCCTTGTCTTTCTTGCTAAAAGCGGCTTCGGCCTTGGTTGCATCTTTGGCTCCAGCAGTGAACTCTTCCTTGGAAAGGAAGCCGTCTGCATCTTTATCTTTTTTGGTGAAGATTTTTTCGGGATCCGGCTTCTTCGGCGCTTCTGCGGCCTGCAGCGGCATGGCAAGTGCAAGGCCCATGGTGATGATTGCGATATATTTCATAGGGTGGTTTTTGGTGGGTTGGTGGTTGGATGCGCGTGGTCGCGCGTGTCCAAAGGATACAATGAGGAAAATGCCGTTGCGGCGCAAATACTCTGTGATCCTCATTTTATAGGATGCTCAACTGAACTCATCGCCTACCCCATTACTCTGTCATTCTGGAGTGAACTTCCTGGGCTGCGATTACTTTCCCTTTTTCAAGACCGACATGGCCTTCCGAGCGAGGTCATCCACAACCTGAGTGAGGTAGGCCCAATACAGTTCCTTTTCGATCGTGTCGCGCACGGTTGCGGCGGGCAGAAAGCGGCACATTTCCTTCATGAAGTCCACTCGCATGTCGGGCCGGGTTTTGATGGCGTCGATGCGTTCCTGGAGCAAGGCGACGAACTCGGCATCGTCGCGCTGGTGATCGCGGATTTTTAACGGGATGAGCCGGGTCGGGAGGTCGATGCCTTGCTGGCTGAGCCAAGAGATGTCCCAAAGGTCGCGGTTTTTGATGCGGTTCTCGCGGAAGGCGAGCGCGATGACTTTGTCGGCCAGGATTTCCTCACGGCTCTGCGCTTGAAGAATGAGGCCCGAGGTGCCGAGATCGATGCCGTAGAGATTGCGCAGCATCATCGGACGAGGGTCGTGGCTGGGGATGGCGCAGATGTCGAGGTGGATGCGTTGCGCAGGCAGATGCTTCTGGCCGGGCCGGGTCTCAATGGTGAGCTTCCAGGTGGAGACTTGGCCGCCGGTTTTGACAGGCTCGCTGACGCTCACGGGCAGGTCGTAGCGGATTTGGAGCCGATCCACGAGCACGCGAGCGAGTTCGGCTAGATCGCTCCTTTTGAAATGGCTGCCACCAGTGAAGTCCAGGTCTTCGCTGAGTCGTGAGGAACCGTAGCAGGCTCGCAGACAGGTCCCGCCGATAAATGTGAGGTCCGCAAGCAAGCCCGCCTCGCTCATCTCGCGGAGGATGTCGTGATGCAGCAGTTCCTTTTCCACCACGGGCCGCAGTGAGGTGAGTTCCGCGCGTGAGCGAAGCGCTTCGTTCACGAGTTGGTCAAACAAGCTCATGCGCTGCCTCCTTATCCACCAGTTCCATACTGCGCCGAGTGGCCTTCATGTCGCGCAGAGCCTGCCGCACGGACGCTCTCCAGAGATGACGCTCCGGGTCATAGGACAGCGAGTCGCTTATATCGTCAGGACGCTGGGCCGTGTGCACATACTCGATGTGGCCGTAGTCCCCGCAATCCACCACATGGCTCCGGCCAGAGGTCATGAGGCTGATCCAGTTCATCGGCACCTGCGAGATGACGCCCGCATCGCTGAGAGTGGTCTCGAGGCTGATGTAATTGAACTCAGCTGCCCGCAGCCGTGCTGCCGCATGGAAAAGCAGATGCCCCGCCGGATAGTCCGGCACGGGGTAAAAATAAATGCCCCGACAAACCCGCTTCAGCAGCCCGACTTTTGTGGCCCGCGACAACAGCACCGCCAACTGCCCACACTCCGGCACCGCTGCCGCCAAGTCAGATGGTGCAAAGACACAATGCTCCCGGTCCGCGAGGGTGCGGAGGGACTGGGTAAGATGCCTCAACGGTTGCATATCGCGAACTCTACAAAACATTGCATAAAGCGCAATGTTTTGTTGACCCCTTCACCTCTTGAGCATCAGTGAACCGCACCTCCCAGTGTGGGTGTTTCTGCGGCCAGCGCGGTCACTGGAGCGCTGAGCAGTGTGATGCGGTTTTTATGGCAGTTTCCTTACTTGCTGCGTGTGGTCGTGAAACTCCAGAGATCGCCCGGCACGACGGAACCAGTCGGCATCACTGCGTCCACACGCCACCAATAGGTTTGCTTAGCGGTGAGGTTCGGCAGCGTGAGGACGTTGCTTTCTCCTTTGAACTCGCCCTTGTATTCAGAGCTTTTCGCTCCGGCGTTTTTCACGGCATTTTGGTCGGTGCCGAAGTAGACATGATGGGCAGTGGCTTTGTAGGCCGGACGCCACATCAATACATCCCGATTCAGAGGCACCTTCTCCATCTTGTCGGGCACGATTGGGAAACTCGCTTTTTCCATTCTCTGGCCGGGAATCCAATACACGGAATCCCCGTGTTCATAAGCCCCGATGTCGGGCGAGTTGCCGACCACCGTCCCAGTGATTCCCTCGACCGCGACGCCGCCGTCGATGATCGCGGCGGCACCGGAGGCCGGACGGAAATCAAACCAAACGGGGTTGACCAGATCCGTGGCGGGTTTGAAGGCGGTGTCGTTATTGCTGAATTCTTTTAACGTTCCCAGGGGCGCGGCAAACCACCCTCCATAGATTGAATCCGCCAGATTGTTGACGACCGTGCTTTGACTGTTTTGGTTGTTTTTGGTCGAACAAATGAAGATCGCCCCCTTAGTGAGGTTGTAGGCGCTGTGATTGTAGACCGTGTTGTTGACGCACCGGTTCGCATCTTTCGGCTTCGGGTTATCGACATTCTTAATCTCAATACCGACAGCGCCCAGATCCCAGGTCACATTATGGTCCACGGTCAGGCCGCAGGTCTTGTCATCGCCGCGGATCCCCTCTCCACCGCCCCAAGGCAGCGGCGGTGTGCCGGAATAACCACCATAAACCCAGTTATGATGAAAGCGGGTCCCTTTGCAAAAGACATTACTGGTGTAGAGCGCGGAAGTATCCTTATTGCCTCCGTAACAGGCGAGGAAGGAATCATGGAGATCATTCAGGGAGAAATCATTGTCCGCCTGAGCGACTTGAACCTGAATCCCCCCGCTGCGATAGAGAGTATTGTAGCAGACGGTGGCGCGACCAGCGATGCGAATCTTGTCAGGCCAAGGTTTGCTGATCTGCAAGGGGGGATAGTCCAAAGACGAATTGTAGCAATAATCGTGGAAGATATTATTCTCGATCAGATTGTCAAAACCGTTGACATAAAGAGCGCTCAGCGCCCCATAAGCGAATGTGTTGTTCAAGATCTGCGCATGGTCGCCTTCTATCGTCGGATAAGTCCGTGATAACTCTCGTGCCGCCTTATCCGGCGAGTCCTCCGGCAATCTGGAATATTCGGTCCAGGAACTATGCAGCACACGGTTGTTGCGAAACACTAAGTTCAAACACTTTTTGTTATACTTTCCAAACTTGAAGGCGGTTCCAAAAAACTCGATGCCGTCGATTGTCAGGTAGTTGCAGTTCTGATCTGCCGTGAACCCCCAGTCGCGGGCTTTGCTTTCCAGCACACCGTCTGCCGGGCTCTTGCCGTCGGGCGCATAGAAATAGAGTTGTTTGGCTGCTACATCGAAAAACCACTCGCCCGGCGCATCCAGAAACGGACGCATCCCGAAAAGGTAGTAGCGGTCGTCGTTAAACCTGGATGTATTGCTGCTCTCGTCGATATGTCCAACGCTCGGCCCAAGGTCTTTTTCATAATTGAAGGTCTTTGATCCTGCCGAGTGGTTTTGCACTTTCCGCGTCCAACAGTAATATTGATGATCCACATTCAATACAGCCTGCGCGCCGGTGACATCCCAACCGGTGGCGGCCAAATCCGCATCAGAAATGGTGCCATACGAGTTATCGCTCGTATCCACCACAGCCCAGGCATCGGGCGAGAAAAAGTTCCAGTCGCCGTTCGCATCTTTCGGCACATTTGGCCAGCGCGCTTCCAACATCGGCTTGCCGTTATAGAACAGTTGCGATAAGGAGATCTCGCTGGATTTCTTTTGTCTGGCTGGCTTCTTCCCTCCTGCAGATTTTTTTCGTCCCAATGGCTTCAGATCGAATGAGGCCACATAAACTCCTGTCTGCGGCGTTGCTTTCCATTCCAGATCGAGAACATCCAGGCCCGAAATAACCGGCCTCTCTTTTTGGTAAGCCGCCAGCGTAATGGGCGCGCCCTCCGTGCCCGACTTGCTTGCCAACGAGACTTGCTCGCGATAGGTGCCCTCGCGGAGGAAGATCGAGTCGCCAGGGCCAGCTTGATCAAAAGCGCGTTGGATCGTCTGAAACGGGGCCTCGAGCGTGCCGGCGGCTTTGTCATCGCCGTTGGGCGCCACATAGAGTTCGGCGGCTTGGAGCGCGGCCAGCGATGCCAGCAGGGCGGCGAGGAGTTTGATGGTCGTTTTCATTTTACGTCACCTTCTTGAGCTTCTTTTTCTTTGGCGGTTTTGCCGTTTACAGGCATCGCGTCCGCAGTGTCGCCATATTGGGACCGGAGGCGGGTGAGTTCGGTTTTCAGCTCGGTGACCGTGGCGGCGTAGGCGGGGTCGGCATAGACGCTGCGCATTTGTTGTGGGTCTTGTTCGAGGTCGAAGAGTTCCCATTCCTCGGTGGCGGGGAAATAGGCCAGCGTGTGGCGCGGGGTGCGCACGCCGTAGTGGACTGGGACCATGTGGCCGCCTATTGAGAACCAGTGGTAATAGACACTTTGCCGCCAATCGGCTGGCGTTTCGCCCTTCAGCACGGGCACGATCGAGCGGCCATGCAAACCAGCAGGCGTTTTACCCCCAGCCATTTCCATGAAGGTCGGAGCGTAGTCGATGTTTTGGATCATCTCGGTGAAGCGGGTGCCAGGCTTCACCACGCCGGGCCAGCGGATGATGAAGGGCATGTGGAGCGACTCTTCATAGATCCAGCGTTTGTCGAACCAGCCGTGCTCACCAGTGTAGAAGCCCTGGTCGGAGGAATAGATGACGATGGTGTTCTCCGAGAGACCGGCAGCCGCCAGCGCCTCGGTGATGCGCCCGACGCTGTCATCCACAGCCTTCACGCAGCGGAGGTAGTCCTTGAGATAAAGCTGATATTTCCAGCGGACGAGATCGCGGCCTTCGGGCTTGAGTTTGGCATAGTCGGCATTGCGTTTGGCGAAGCGGGGATCCTTGGCATAGCGTCCGCCGACCTTCAGGTCGGTGTCCATGGCCATATCCCGGTCGATCTCCATTTTCTGGTTGCTCGCGGGTGAGGCGCGGTTGGCATAGTCGTCGAAAAGGTTGGCCGGCTCGGGGATTTCCACATCCTCCAGCCAGGTTGCGTAACGCGGCGACGGAATCCAATTCCGGTGCGGTGCCTTGTGCTGCACGGCCAAGAAGAAAGGCTTGGACGGATCGCGCTTCCGCAGCCAGTCGAGCGAAAGATCGGTGATGACATCGGTAGTGTAGCCGGGGAATGTTTCCTTGCCCGTGGAACTCTCCAATTCGGGATTTTCATAGGAACCGTGGCCGAAGGTGACGCGCCAGTCTGTGTAGTCCGGTTTCGACGCGAGATGCCACTTGCCGAATACTGCTGTCTGGTAGCCGAGATCCTTCAAGCCGATGGGAAAAGTCCACAGCCCCGGTGTGATGGGCTTTTCGAGATGCATCACCCCGTTCGCATGGCTGAGCAGGCCTGTGAGCACCGAAGCGCGGCTCGGCGAGCAGAGCGAGTTGCCGCAGAAGCTGTTCACGAAGATTCCGCCCTGCGCCGCCAGCTTGTCGATGTTCGGAGTGACGCCCTGCTGCTTGCAGAATTCCGACAAGCGTGCGCCATAGGCGCCGATGGCCTGGAGGGCGTGGTCGTCGGAAAAGATGAGGACGATGTTGGGCTTGGCTGACTCGGCGGAGATCGCAGCCAGCGGCGCGAACAGCAGGGCGGCGAGGATTGCGATTTTGATGGTTGTCTTCATATTATTTCTGCTTCTTGCGTTGGGAGGTCGTGCCTTGACCGGGGGCCACAGCGGTCTTCATCACGGCATCAATCTGGGCAAGAAGTTCTTTCACTTTCTCCGGTTGTTCGTCGGCGAGGTTCTTTTGTTCGCCGATGTCGGTGACGAGATTGTATAACTCCACTTTATCCCCCCCCGATTCATCGGCGTGGGCTTCCTCAGCATCTTTCTCTTTGGCGTTTAAGAGGAGTTTCCAGTCACCGGCACGGAGGGCGACGCACGAAGGAACCGTGCCGCAAAGCAACAGCGCGTCGTGCGGCGACTTTGAGCCTTGCGTCAACACCGGCCAGATATCGCGACCATCCAGCGGGAGTTTCTGGTCGATCGAACCGCCGGCGAGTTTCACCAGCGTCGGGAACCAGTCCACGGCGTGAAGCGGTTCGTTAATGAAGGCGCCTGCTGGGATGTGGCCGGGCCAGTTGACACTGGCACAGACACGGATACCGCCTTCGTAGATGGTGCCCTTGCCGGCACGGAGCGGCCCATTGGAGGTGACTCTGCCGGGCATGGGGCCGCCGTTGTCGCTGGAGAAAATGATGAGCGTGTTGTCGCGGATATTTTTCTCGTCGAGCGCGGCGAGGACCTGGCCGATCGCTTCGTCCATCGCCGCGCACATCCCCGCGTAAATACGGCGCCCGCCTGTGAGGTTGGTGTAGGCATTGAGGTATTCGTCCGGCGCCTGAAACGGGCTGTGAACGGCATTGAAAGGCAAATAGAGGAAGAGCGGTTTGTCGGGACTCTTTTCGCGGATGATGCGGCAGGCTTCCTTGGCGAGAAGTTGCGTCGAGTAACCCTGGTCGTCACATGGCTGGTCGTTGCGGTGCCAGTCGAGTTTTTTTCCGCTCAAGTGCGTGAAATAGTCGATCATGCCGAACCAGAGGCCGTATTGGTGATCGAAGCCGCGATTGGTGGGCCGGTAGCTTTCTTGGAATTCGCCGAGGTGCCATTTACCGACGATGGCAGTCTCATACCCAGCCTCGCGCAACGCCTGCGCCAGCGTGCGTTCCTCCAGTTGCAACCCCCATTTAGCGTTGGGCGGAACAACGGTGTAAACGCCGGTGCGGACCGCGTAGCGACCCGTCATTAACGCCGCACGCGTCGGCGAACAGACGGGCTGGGCGTAAAACGATTTCAGGATCGCGCCAGTCTCCCCGAGTTTTTTTAGGTTCGGGGTCTTGATGTCCTCACAGCCCATGAACCCGGGGTCGGCATACCCCATGTCATCGGCGAGGATGTAGATGATGTTCGGTTTGGATGGTTCGGCAGCGTGCAGTGCGCCGTGCGCCGCCAGTAGTAGGGCGGTGAGAAGGGACAGGGTGGGTTTCATGGTGAATTTATCTGCTTATTGTTCGTGCCGTGTCGTGAACCGCCACTCTCCGAGCACCGGCATGCCGAGGAACTTCATATTTTCACAGTCGAGAAAAGCTCCTTTGTCCACGGCAACTGAATACGTCGTTTTCGCTTCCACAACGCCCGGAAACCGGACGACCATGGTTTTGTCGTCTGGACATGAGACGGCATCGGATTCGACTAAAACCGACGCCAACTTCTGCCGGTCGCTCAGGCGATGGAGGCTGATGGTGCCGGTGCCCTTCTTGATGGGACGATCAAACTCGATCCGGCACTCCAAAGCGCCCACAGGGACTTGATCGTCATCGTGACGCGGCGAAAGCGTCTTCGCCTCGGGGTAACTGGCTTTCCACGTGATTCGGCCCTGTCGTTTGGTGAGGTCGAGCCACACGCTGGCGTATTGGAATTCCCGCGTGTAGGTGAAGCCATCCCTGACTGCCGGTCCCTTGGGCGGACCAAGCGGTTTTTTGAACTCAGGGAGGTCCGGAGCCAGTTCCTCGGAAGTTTTCGCCGGGGCGGGAGTGTAGTAACTGAGGTAGGAGTATTGCTCGGCGCAGATCAGAAAAATAGCCAATTTATACTCCAGGTTCTGGTAAAAGTTGCGCGATGGGTTCGTTTGGCCTCGTTCGCCTCCGGCGGCATCGCCTGCCTCGTCCACAGCTACCGCGTCGTCCAGCGCGTGCAGGCGCAAAATGATCATCTTACCGGCTTGGGCGACCTGCTGCACCGCCGCGATGCCCTTGGCCACATACTTCTCATAAGCTTGGGGATCGGACGGAGAGGAGTTCACTTTCTCGAAAGCTTCCAAATATGATCCGTCGAGATACTTCATCACCTCGGGGATGTGGCAGTCCTCACTGGTTGCCCTGAGATAATTGCCGATGACGATCTTGCCGGTATTCGCCCTGCGTTTGAGCAGTTCGTCCATCATCTGATGATAGGCGGCGATGAAATCCGTCGGCGGATCCTGTTGGGTGGCCCGCTTGACCGGGCCGAAGCTCACCTTCGCGTAGGCGTCCAGAAATACCCCATCCAGAGATGGATCGGCCAGCATCCGCCCGACATCCTGTAGCCAATACTCCCTGACCTCGGGTTTGCGCAGATCATACATGGGTCGCTTGTCCTTCCCTTTGCCATTCAGTTCGGGTTTCCCCTGGCTATACAGGAACCAGTCGGGATGGTCGCGGAATAGCGCATCGGAAGTGGTCTGAACGTGCAGAACCAGATTTTTGTAACCGATCACGGTCACGTCGGGATTGAACTTTTTAATTTCCCCTACGATCTCCACAGCTTCGCCTCCTCCAAGGATGCAGTGCCGTGCCATACGGGAGTAATCTTCGTCCGTGAAAGGTGGTTTCTTGCGCGGTGGCATTGCCGTGGAAACGGTGTCCCAGGAGAATGTCGGCAAGTGAGCAAGAACTTGCGCCGTCTCTTTTGGCCGGGCCTCTGCGGCCTTGATCGCGGCCAGCGGTGCCAACAGCAGGACGGTGAGAATAAAGAGACGTTTTAACATCTTTATTCCTCCGGGCCCTTTGCGTCCCTGCCCTTTTGCTTTGCGGTATGATTGCTCGATTATTGCCACTGATGAAGAGTTATTCCCTCGCCCAGACCGCCTATTTCTCCCAACAAGCGGGCCACCTCCTTTTGCCAGAGAACCAGATTGGGCATCCCTCTTGAGGTCGCAGTCTGGGGAAAGAGAATATAGGTGACTGTCACCTCATCGACGGCACCGTTTTTTCCCGAAGCCTGCGGATTGATCGCTTGGGCGAGCAGTTGGGAGGCCTCACCGATTTTCTCATTAGGCCCTGTATCGCCGATGATTCCCGGATAAACCTTGCCACGGCAGATAACGGCTACAAAATCGCCCACCGCCAGGCTGAAAGGCATTTTCAATTTGTCGATCCAAGTCTGAGGCACCACGATGAATGGATCCAGCCGCGCAGTTAAAGAGCGCCGAGTTCGCAAATCCCTTTTATACCCTTTCACCGTGTGGGTAAGACTCTGCACCCTTACATCAAGCGGTTTCCAGATCGACCGCCAAAAATCACTCTTGTCCTTGGCTGACTCCAGTTTAATCAAGTCGCGGAATTCCACCAGTTTGGCAAGAGTCCGGTCGTAGTATGGCAAAAACGGGTTGACCACCGACTCTTCTTTGGACATTGCCCACGAATAGGCGAGGATCGGCTGAAACGTGCGAGAGACGCGGGCATCATCGTAATCGGCTAAGCGCGGCAGGCGCACGGGATCTGTCCCGTCGGTATCCACATCCATGTCGGATTGGAACAAAACCGCTTTTCTGCCACTCACCGGGTCAGCGAGATTTAACACGGAGGCGCAATCAAAGTAATCGTGAAGGCTCATCGGCCCCTCCTCGATCGTCGCCTTAATTTTTTCATCGTAAAGGGATTGGAATTTCGGCGAAACCTCTGCGGAAAGCACGAGTTCTGGCAATTTCGGTAGGATCATAGTCAAACCAGGATTTAATTTCTCCAAGTCCTCAATTTTCTGCAAAGGCCTTGGACGGAATACGGTGGCTGCTCGTGTGATCCTAAGATAGGCCGGGGTCTCGGGATCCTTGATGGCCAATGGGATAGCTTCCCCCACGACCCACGGCGGCAACCCATTCCACTCCCCTGCCGGAGCTTCGCTGCGAGCCGTGCAAATACTGAGCCCGATGGAGAAGCAGCAAACAATCTTGGAAAATAGCTTAATTGTCATGGGGAGATGAATACAAGCACCGCTCCAGGTATAAGCGATGGGAGAATCGGTTTTGGCAGTGGAAACATTGGAACATTCGGGGAGGCACCAAGATTTTGTGTGTGTTTATATTGCGTTTTATTTTCATCTTCGTTTTGGTATTAAGCTGGATCATACGAGGCGGCCAGCGTGCAGGGGAAAGAGGTGGATTTATCGAGCGCCGTGTTCAAATCCGATCTGATATGAATCCCTTGCGAGGCGTTTAAGAAATAAACCTGCCTGATTCCCAGTCGCTCGATTCTGGGCGAGTAGAAACCCTGGAACCCCCCGAGGGAGTTGGCCTTTTCCTCAAATGTCATCTCCTTGACCACTGCTGCGGCGCGCTCTTCCGGCGTGAGCTTGGTATTCGCATACACCTTATCAGCAGGCAGGGGCACAAACGGAAAATCCATGATCACCGGTTCAGCATGTTTCTTTGGCGCGCCCCAGGCTCCAAGACAACTTCCAAATAGGATCGCAACCAATGCGGACTGACACCGCAATTTCTGCCGTTTTGTGTTTTTCATTTCTCTTGTGTTTTTTGGACCTGGTGTGAGAAACTTTTGGAACATCACTGCTCTAATGCGTTTGCGTTTGCGGTCTCGCGCTTTTGCTTTGCGCCCTTCTTGCCGCCTTTCTTTTTTTTCTGAGATTCCAAACCGGACTCCCCGCCAGAACCGGGAGGAGGACCGCCCACATTTATCGTGAAATCATCTGCATAACCAGCTCCACTCCCTTTGCTGAACCAAACGCCAATTTCTGCACTTCCCGTTGAACTTTCATCTCCTGTCGTAAAGGCGACACTGTATTGCTCATAGTCAGCATGACTTTTTATATTCCTGTTAACCTGTTTGCCGCCATATTTTGTAACAAACAAAGATAATAAATCTTTTTCCTCAGTAACATGCCCGTAACAAGAAACTGTATATGTAGTATGTGGTTGTAAGCCATAAATAACCTGCGAACAACCCTGGCGCTTGCCAGAAACCATTAGTCCATAGTTGCCGCTATGCTGCCCGCTGCTGATGAGAGAAGTATTAGCACTGAACCACCAGTGGGTATTCGCACCTAATTCAAAACCGCCATTGGCGATCTCTAAGGGCGGTTGTATTGACACTGCCGCAGTTCCATCCGCCACGATAAAATCGTCCCCGTATACTCCCCCTGCTCCGCTATTGAATGAAACACCAATGACACAGCTTGTATCGGATGCCCCAGTTGTAAATGCTATGTTTTTCCGTTTATATATCTTACCATAAATAGCTTGCGATATCTCGCTACCACCATAGCTCTTCACATATAAGTTGGCATCCTCAGTCCCATTGACAAGCTGCAAACTCCCGCTCAGTGTATATGTCGTATTCGGCTTTAACCCAGTGACAGTCTGCTGAAATCCGCCGCCTGCTGTATGACACTCGATGGCATGGTTTCCGTCTACTTGGCCGGTGGATACTACATTGGAGTTGCTAACCGTCCAAGAGCTGGTCGTGCCTGTTTCAAAGCCTCCATTTTGAACATGATTTCTGGTTGTTCCAGCCATGACAGTTAATTGTCCCCTGTTGATCTGCCATGGATCCCGCATGAATGCAGTCGCATTGAGATTAGACATCGGACTACATGGGCCTTGCCATGCGACAGATGCACGAGATTTGGGCATTTTTTCACTGAGTGCCACGGCCCATCTCTGGTAATCAACATCGACCCCTTTAGTTTCAGGCCCGATCTCCGCCATTATAAAAGGCTTGTTGGGCTTAAATGAGGTTAATGTATTATATGTGCTAACCAATAGATTATTATATTCAGGATAATCCATATACGCGTCGGTAGATATGATATCTACGTAGGCATCCCCTGGATATTTATCGGTAGCTGGTGTTTGAACATAAGGATTCCAAACCCACAAAAGATTGTTAAGCCCCTTGGTGTTTGTGAAATAATCAAATAACTCCTGCCATACTTTTATGAAAGTTGAAGAATCCTGATCGCACCACCAGAATCCTTTGTGACTGAACTCGTGGAACGGCCTATACAAAACAACAACCCCTGAGTCCCTCAAGTCCTGCAGTCCCAGCGCTACCTTATCCATCTGGGCCATGTAAACGCGATAGGCAGCGGAATTGTGGTTAAGAAGGTCTGCGAAGTTACTTATGGGCCCTCTAAATGTCCCACTGTTAGAATCATTGGGGCTGTATAGGTGGTGCATGACCGTTACCAGCCCGCCATTTTTCCAATGAGTTTTTAAATGCTCATTTGCAAGATCAAATTTAATGACCTCTGTTCCAGGTTCTGCAGTGTTCCAACCTGCGCAATAATCACTACCCATGATTGCGGGATACGCCCCTGTGGTGGTTCCAACGGAATTACACTGCTCAATAAAATTGCTATCGCTAAGGCCAATATAGTGCCCTGAAACGGCCTGCCCTTCCAAATTATTCAGGTAATTGAGGACATCCTTTGCCTTTTGGGTTGCATTTGGATTGGCCGTATTAATCGTTGCTGCATTAACAACTGCACAATTTGATATTGTGGCAAAAGTTAACGCGGCAAGGATCGGAAGGAGGCATTTTGGGTTTTCCATTGGGGGTCGATTTGTTTTCTGGGGGTTACTTTCAGAACTAAGGTCACTCGCCTACCTAAAGGGTGATTTGCTGGCGGGCGTTACCGTTGCCTTCTCCGCTTTGAGCGTCGCGCCATTCAGCGTGATAAGGATATTTCCCGAGAAGGTCATCGCTTTTGTCTCTTTATTGAGGACGACGTTGTCCGACGTGATCTGAAGAACCTGTTGCCGGCCGTCGGTCTGCTTGGCTTCTGCTTTTGCGTCGGTCTTGAAAACGACCTTTTCGCTCTTAATCGTGGAACCATCCTCCATTGTGATAAGGGCATTTCCCGAGAAGGTGGTCTCATTTGTCTCCTTATTGCAGGCGACATTGTCCGATGTGATCTGAACTTCTTCTGCGGCGACACATGCCAGATTTGCGGAAGCGAAAATTGCCAACGCTACGATCACTTTGTTGTGTAACTTCATACTCTTATCTCCTTTTTTTCGGTGTGTTTTTCTTGTGGTGCCGAAGGCACGGGATTCGGTGGTCTGGTCTGTTCGGTCATAAATATCTTTGAGGAAAACGGTTGTCATTACAGTTGGGGGTCGTGCTATTGACTCCTGATGTCTAACGTGTCGGTTCCTGCTTGCGGTTCAATATAGCTAAAGACTTCTCCATTTGTTTTTGTTAATACATGGACATGGCTTACATATGTTATGCCTGAATGTTTCATTCCGGGTTTCAATTTCTCGGAAAAAGTAGGTTTCCCATCAAAGTCCACCCAAAACAGATAAAGATCCTCATTTGTATTATTGGTGAAGCTAATCTCTGATTTTTCTCCATGTAACCCCGATTTTTTTCCCTCAGTAATAGGTTGAGTATTGAGAAGAAATTTATTGTCTGTCGGAATATACACGCCATTCGGAACAAATAATTCACTTCCAGATTGTGATATTGATGCGACGACACGACCACCAGCAACCAGTTGATTCAGACCATTTGCAGTGGACGTCGCTGATGCATTGCCCAGGCTTTCTTGTTTCGCTTGATTTTCGCGAACTATAGCCGCTTTAATCAAAGTTTCATTCTTTGATGTCAGAGCAATTACTATCGATTTAGATTTTTCAAGTGTTTGTGTAGTGTCAACAAGCGACTTCTTTGTTTCTTCCAGAACTTTTTTAATTTCTCCGATTTGTGCGTTTGCTAAGTGCTTTGTCTCCAATGCACCTGCTTTAAAACCATAGCGATGAGCAATGATACTGGTGGCGACACAAAGACCACATGCGATGATAATAATGAATGGGTTTTTCATGTCGAACAGCTGTTCGTTTTTGGCATCAGGAAAGAATTTCAGATATTCACTGAATTTCCGGTCAAGATGCATTCGCATCAGTTTTTTAGGAATATTTTATTGAATCCAAAACCCCGCTGCTTTTCCGTCTTTTAAAGCCAGCTTCACAACAAACTGATCTTTGCCTGTCTTGGGAGTAATCTTCCACAGATAAACATCGAATCCCTGCTGGGTTAGGGACGTTAGGAACGACAACTCGTATCCTCCCTTCAACACCGGGGCCAATTGCTGGCTGACCTTGCTGAACATCTCTTTTGTTATTCCGGCTTGGAAAGCGACATCGCCTGGCTGTTGGAAGTCGGAGTAATTGCCGCTCTCCGTGGCCGTAAGCAATACCTTGACGACACTGTCTGCAACTTTTGGGGCTTCTTCTGCGAAGGCAAGTGTTGCTGACATTACGATGGCTACGAGTGTTCTAATAAGTGCTGGGTTCATTCTAAGTTTCTTGTTGAGTGGAAGTGGGGTGTTGGAATCGATGCTCTTTTTGCGTTGTGGTTGCGTTGGCCCCAGACCTAGCGGGCCACGTTTTACTCAGGGTTGGCCGACTCGATCGCTGTCGCGTCCCCTTTCTTAGCTGTATTTTTGGGATCCCAGTCATCGGTCCGGAAAGGATAAGCTGGAAGCTTTGCCTGATTATAGAGATTCCCCTCACTCACATTATCCCATCCATAGCGGACAGCGACCGGGGAATCGACTCCCTCCACAATGACCGAATCCCCATCGATGGTCGCCGTGGCTGGAACAAATTTTTGATCGCTTCCCGCAATCTCAAAACCCTTGAGAACCGTCTCAGGTGCCCACGGATTGCTTGCTCCTTCGAGTGGTGGATTTAATATTTGAAGCCCCCCTTCGACCGAATCAAAAGTGATCCGAATCCGATTGCCCTCCATTTTGTATCCTTTGTAACAGGGCCCCGTTGCAACAATCTTCTCTCCATACGTTTTCTGACGGGCCAAAAGGGAAAGCCGAACTCCGACATCATATTTATTTTTAGGATGGATATTTTGCGGATTTCCGAGATCAATCGCTGTTGCCATCCCAGTATTCGGGAGTTCAAGTGCCTTCGACTGGGATTCACGAAGCCAAGGCCATGAGATCGTGCCGTCTTTAGTTTCCTTCAGCGCGTTGTAGCTCGCCAACTGAACAAAATAAAACGGAAAATTTCCTTCGCCCCATTTTTCGCGCCAATCCTGAATGAGACACTTGAAGAGGGCCGCATACTGCAAAGAGGACTCCAGCGATCGGCTATTCGCTTCCCCCTGATACCAAATCACCCCTTTGATGGAAAAAGGAATCAAGGGATTGACCATTCCATTAAAAAGATCGCAGGGAGAGCGGAGCTTCATAAAAGGGTTTTCAAGCGTCGGTTTTGCTTGAGGGGCAGCGCCATTTCCAATCCATTCCTTCACGGTATTTTGGTAGGTGGAGAGTTGATCGGAAATCACACTCTTCTGAGGCTCATACTTTTGTAGATTCCGGGTGTATTGCTCGGAATATTCCTTTAACGAAGGGTCTTTGGACAGCCCTTCAGCACTCGTCCAGAGTTGAGCGGCCGTTCCCCCTCGATTGCACGCGATCATTCCGATCGGCTTGTTTTGGGATTTGCATAATTCCGCAGCGAAAAAATAACCAACGGCCGAAAAGCATCGAGCTGCGGTTTCAGGAGTGGCGACCATCCATTTTCCCGCATAAGGCTTGTCAGGATTCGGAATAAAAGTCTTTTGAGGAACGAGGGAGGGGGCAAAAGGCACGACAAAAAGACGGATGCGAGGATCCACTTTTTTCGATTCGATTTCCTTGGACCGGCCTAATTTCTCAAGCCAGATTTCCATATTGGATTGCCCTGCCGCAACCCAGACATCTCCAACAATGACATCTTCAAATTGAATTGTGTTGTTTCCTGAAATCCGGAGTGGCTTTCCAACTTCTGAAGATTTTAACCCTTTTAATTCTACTTTCCATTTTCCCTCTTGTCCCGCTTCTCCAATCGCGGTCACTCCTTCATAAGTCACTGTTACCTTCTCCCCCGGATCGGCCTCTCCCCAGACAATCGCAGTCCCCTCCTGTAAAACCATGTGATCCCCAAAGATCTCCGGCATTTTCACCTCCGCAAAAGTGATTCCAGTAAATAAACCCAAGCTCACCACCGTGAGCGATACCAGTCCAAGTATTCGTTTTCTGGGGGTGGACCGCAGCTTGTGTCGTTTGATTACTTTCATTTGTTTAAAGATATGGGTCACAGTCGGTGCTTTTGTTATTTTTGGGACAGGGCTCTACGCGGGCGATATTCAGGGGGCAGGGATCAGTTCGCGGAGGCGTTTCTCGGCGGAAGCGTTCCAGTAGCCGCATTCGAGCTGGAGGAAGACCGAGGTGTAGGGGAGTGCCATGTTCGTCTTCAGCAGGAGGACATGGAAGGTCTTCCCGGCCTCGTCGAGCTTGGCGATGATTTGCTCATGGGGAAGTTTGGAAATCTCTGATCCGGCGAGAAGCCCGGCGAGTTTTTCGCGGTAGGCCGAGATGCCGTGGGCGGCATCTTCGGGAACGAATTCCAGCTCGCGATCGACATAGATCGTCGGCTTCACATGTTTGGTCGCGGCCAAGGCTTCCAGCACAGCGCGTGTGACCTCCTCCTGTGTGGCTCCGGTATCGATCGTCTGAACGCCCGGGCTCACTTGCCATGGGTAGGCAGAGTCCGCAACGACGATCCAGTTCCGGTGTCCGAGCAGCGGCAGAGATTCTTTGAGGGTATCCTGCCAATCCGCTGCCTGAAGACCGGGAAGAAGGGTGAGCGCGAGTGTGAGTAGCAGCTTTTTCATCATTGAGGCTTCCGGAAATCAATCGATGTGCATCACCTGCTCTATGGCAAGCCACTGGCTACCCTTGGGTGTGCCGGGCAAACGAATCTGGCAAGCGTCGGTGAGTGGCCACCACTTGTTCTTGGTGGTGAGATTTTTCGCGATGGAGGCGAAGTCGGCGTCCGGATTGGTGCCAATGTATTCAAAATGGCTCACGAGAAGACGTTTTCCAGCAACTTCGGTGACATAGATATTGTAGTTGCGGATGTTCGCCTTGGCGATGGCGGTGCGGACCTCGGGCCAGACATTGGCGTGGAGTTCGCGGTATTCCTTCTCCTTCTCCGGGCGGAGCTCGATAATGGAGCCGTAGTATTTCACTTTTTCCTTGGCGGCGGCTTCGGGAGTGGGATTGGTGAGTCCGTAGACCGGTTTGACTTTGGGCATGGTTTGACAAGCGCTCAAGGCAAGGCCAAGAGCGAGGAGCGGCAGGGTGGTTTTTTTCATGGTTGTGTAGGGGTTAACGGAAAATGAAATAGAGGCCGGACATGGCGAGCACAACGATCGCGGCGAGCACCTTGTAGTTGCCGAGGCCAGGCCAACCGGGGTGCTTCAGGGCATCCAACGGCTTGGGCCAATAAAGCTGCTGCACATCCTCTTCCGCCTGCTTGGGGAATGCGACCATGAGCGCAAGCTGAAGCACGACGCAAACGACGAACATGTAAAACGCCATCATCATAAATGGCGTATCGACAAGCAACGACGGCACCCAGCCGAAGGCGGCGGGTTGCCAGGAGTGGAGGTTTTTCAGTCCAAACAAACATGCGCCCATCAGGGACCCGAGCCACATGGTCCACTTGGCGCTGGCGGCAGAGGCGGCTGGCAGGAAAATGCCGAGCAGGAAAACGCAGGTGATCGGTGGTGCCATATGGGCGATAATGTCGTTTAGACCGTTGAAAATGCTTTCATAGCGGTCCAGCAACGGAACGAGCGCGATGCCGAGCGCGATCGAACAGATCGTGGCCGTGCGACCAACGATGACGAGTTGCTTGTCGGTGGTCTGCGGGCGGAATCGTTTCACCACATCATAGCTCACCATGGTGGCGATGGAATTCGACGCGCTGGAGAGATTGCCCATAAGTGCGGCCATGAGCGCGGCGGCTATGACTCCGAGAACCCCGATAGGGAGGAATTTCCGGATCATGACGGCGTAGACTTCCTTGGATTGGAGCACCGTGAGGCCCTCCGGCTTAAGGATGGTGCCGGAGGAGTCTTTTTCCACCGTTACGCCAGGGCCGAGCACGAGTTCGGCACCGCCCGTAGGCAGGGCGAGCTTCGTGAGGTCCAGTGCCTCGCCGACTTTCAGGGTCACCGGCGGAATAGTTCCCTCTTTGAGATTTTCCCCGGTGATCGCCACCGTGCGGAGCATACCACCATTCCCATCCGAGACGGAATGGGTGACGCGCGCCTGGTAAACGCCATCAATGTGCCCCTCCTTGATGCCGGTGTAGAGCATGATGCCCGGCACGATGAAAATGAAGACGGGCAGGATTTTCAGAAGGCCACAAAAGACGGCCCCCACGCGGGCATCGTTCTCGCTCTCCGCGCCGAGCACGCGCTGCACGATGGTCTGATCCGCACACCAATACCAGATTCCCAGCACCGGGTAGCCGAGGAAGATGGCATACCACGGCATCCCGCTGGCATCGCCGTGCGGGCGGAGCATACTCATCATTTGCGAGTCTGTGCCCCCCTGCGCCAAAACGGCTGTGGGCTCCAAGGCGGCAAGCATTCCAGTCCAGCCACCCGTCTTCATCCAGGCGAATGCCGTGAGAATGAACGCCCCGAGGAGAAGCACGATGGTCTGGATGGTTTCCGTGATCGCCACGGCCGCGAGACCACCAGCCACGGTGTAGATGCCGGTAAGAAGACACATGAGAAAAATGCACTCCCATTTGCCGATTCCAAAAATGTCGTGCAGAATTAGCCAGCCCGCAGCCAATGGAAATGCGATATGGAAAATAATCGCCGCAAGAATCGAAATCACCGCCAGCCAGTCGCGGCATTCGCGGCAATAACGCCGCTCCAGAAAATCCGGCAGCGTGGCGACCTTCGACTTGAGGTAGAAGGGAGCGAAGAAAAACCCCAGCAGGATGAGCGTGATTGAGGCCATCCACTCGAAATTTCCATTCAAGAGGCCGGAGTCGTAGCCTGACTGGGCCAGACTGATGAGGTGCACGCAGGAAATGTTTGTCGCAAAGAGAGCCATGCCGATCACCGGCCAGCGGAGCGTGTGCGCGGCCATGAAATAATCACCGGCAACAGACTCGCCGTGTTGCGCTCCCTGCCTGCGCGCGTTCCAACCAGCCCAGCAGCCGAGCCCGACGACTCCAAGAAGGTAAATGATAATGACTACCCAGTCGATAATGCTGACGTTCATAGAATTATTTAGTAGGTGCGTTTACTTGTCGCGAAACGCAGCATGGCGGACGCGACAGTGCAGAATAGAAGTCTGGTTTTCATGGTTAGTATCATTTTTATGGGTGGTCTCAGATTGTTTTCAAAACAAGATGGATCGCCTGACCGGCGGTGAGGATCACATCTTCCGGAAGTGTGAGCGTGCAGGTTCCATTAGAATAGTTGATCACGGCGGGGATCGTTTTTCCGTTCACTTCTACGGTTGCCGAGGCTGGTTGGGAGTCCGTGGCGAGGCTAATCGAACGCAGACGGAGCTTCCCCCACTTCAGGGCGATTTCCGCAGTCAAGTTTCCGCCTGCCGCTTTTTGGCTGAAGCTTCCCCAGCCCTCAGAGGTGGTGAAGGGGGCCTTGAAATCTTCGGGGGTGATTTTCGGGGCGAAGCCAATGTGCCCTGCTGGCCCGTTGTATTCGAAGCCGCAGGCTGCCAGAAATACGCCGTAGCTGGCGGCCGCACGTGCATAATGGTCGGAGCACTCAATTTCGTTGTATGGATTCCGCTTGGCGGGTGCATAGCGGTCATGAACGGCTCGGGTAATGGCCAGACCTTTCTCCACCAATTCAGGTGTGCCTTCATAGATCATGTGCGAAGCCACTTGGTATTCAAACCCGGACATGCATTCAAAAAAATAACCCGCAAAATTAGGCTTCCCATTTTTCACGCCGGACGCCTTCTCGAACGACCAGTCCGGTCTCGGAAACGTGCACATAACAAGACCGCTCTCTCCTGGAAGGGCATACCATCGACCTGGAGCATGGGTAGCACGATACACTCCAATATCC
>Ga0209085_1000495_pt1 | contig 28918 bp, 30 predicted proteins | sample C_131016_EF_Meta_FD_187310 | JGI IMG/M metagenome (GOLD analysis project Ga0209085, IMG submission 187310) | Freshwater microbial communities from Lake Croche, Canada to study carbon cycling - C_131016_EF_MetaG (SPAdes) (version 2) | ecosystem: Environmental > Aquatic > Freshwater > Lake...
AGCGGGTGGATCCTTGGATCGCTCGTCGGTAGCTGCCTTGGTGGCCTTCTTGGATAACCGTGGAGGTCGCGCCAAGGTAGGTCTGTCGTAAGCGGGGTCCCGGGTTGGCCCCCTAAGACCTGCCCCAGCCCATTCTAGTTTCTCGTTCCACGCTGGATTGGATTTGTGCTTCGCACGGGAATTCAAATCCCGGCGGGCCGATAATTTTCCGAAGGAAAATTGAGGGGCGCCAATCTCATTCAGCCGGAGGCGAAAGAGGATTGGGCCAGGGGTGGGTGTGCGGGGGCCAATATCCCGGCGGCCCGATGAATTAAAGCCCTAAAAACCCGTTCTGGCCGATAGGGTTAGGGAATTAGGTGATTCACCCGATTTTTCAGTTCGCTACGGAAGAGCGGTAAGCCTATTTTTCACTAAAATCAAAAACCAATGATCTTTTCAAACACTCAAGAAGCACAAGTTGGTTGGATGCATCCACGTGTATTAATTGTGTGCGGAATATATGTATTACTATTTGCAACTTCCTTATTTCTAGCTTTTAAAGCAGTGCAAAATAAAAGCTGGAAAACGATAGCTGTCAGCATTGCAATTAATGCGGTTCTTTTTTTTCTATTTCTTCAACTCGGATTCTTATGGGGTAAAAGCGCTCTGTCTAAACAAACTCCAAAAGAGGGTGAATACCTTGTAAGTGGAGTTAACCCGAACAACTCGAGGTATTCAGGAAAGGCCGTAATTTCAAAACACGGCGACATGTATGAGTTGAAATGGACGATAAATCCTTCTGCTAAAACCCCGACTCAAGAGTACACAAGTTACGGGTTTATTCACGACGGAAACCTTTGTGTGCATTTTAGTGGATCATTTAGCGGAATCGCAGTTTATCGAATATCAGATGAGCAGTTGATTGGGCAATGGATAGGAAAATCTGGCCTTTATCAAGAGGGCAAAGAAATAATATATAGAGGCCTTGAGGTTCTTAAGCCTAAGTCGGGACTGATTGAAAAAGCTAAAATAGGAGATCTTCAATCACAACAAGAGCTCATAAAAAGAAAAGCGGAAGATGATGCTCAAAAAATCTTAAACGAAGTAGAGTCTAAAAGAAAGTAGGAGAGTCCTCTACCAATCCCCAACAAAACCCGTAGTACCCGATTCCCGTAGCGAACTGAATACGGGGCACAGGGGAGATAACTCCTTCGCAGAGAACAGGCCTGGTAGCGGACTTCCTTGGGGTGGAAGGGGTCCCGGGTTCAAATCCCGGCGGCCCGATGAACTAAAAGGCATTCTTACCTCTTCTGACTGACCCCATTAAACGGATTGGTGGGGAGCTCCGAATATTCAGTCAGCTACGAATTAGCGATGGGATTAGGGGTGGTTAACCCGACATTTCTGAACAGTTTAGAAGGGCTGTAACATGTTCAAGAGGATGGTGTTAAAGGTGGTATTGGATGAGGTAGGAGAATTGGAAAACGCTACGGAAAAGCGAAGGTGGTGGAATTATTGCAGGAGCGAAAGAAAAATGCTTAAGTTGTTTCGTGAAAGGGTATCTATGCTTCTATGGGATTATAGTTGGGCTTTTCGTAGTTCCGCTATCTGAAGCTACCGAAATCAAAGGTGCTACTGAAAAAAGTCAAAATGATGACCCGCTACTAAACGATCGAGATTATGAACGTACTGAACATATAAACCAGCCAAGAAGACGTTCATTAGGAAAAAATAGATGGATAGGTCAAACATTTGATCAAATAACTCAGTTTTATGGGAAGCCGGACATTGAAGACCAAAAAGAAAATGGAACTTGGCTAGGTTACGGATCTGAAGAATTGTCTTTAAATGTATTTATCAAACAAGGAAAAGTGGAAAAAGTAATAGTAGATAAGGCATATTTTAATAAATCAGAAGTTACTGAAATCCTCGAACTGAATAAACTATCAAATGAATCAATATGGAAAAAACGACAAAACCACTTCGATGAAATTATTTTTTTCACTGAGAATAACAACATGCAAAAAAGCTATTGGAGACCTCTTGAAGGGAGATTAATCATTTTAACAGCTCGAGCGAATGTCAAATGAATGGTAAACACTTATTATTGCATGCGTTGCTGGCAACAATTATGAGCGCGAATTCATTTGGTTCATTGGGAATGACCTTTGAAGAGCTTGTCAAAAAGTATGGAAATAAATCAATTCTAGGCTCAGCTTCGCTGATAAAAGATAAAAACGACTTACAATTTACTTGTATAGTCACTGAAAAGACAGATTACCTCATTTACTTCGTGAACGAGAAAAGTGAATATATTAAATATATAAATAAAACAGAGAAACCATTTAGTGCAGAAGATATAACCAGAATATTAAACGAACAAAACGATAAATTCAGTATCAACCTTAAAGAATATGAAGAAGCAGACGGGGAGGAAGTAACTTATATAAATCCTAATATCGAAAACATTCAGGGTTTTCTCAGAAATAATGGTTTTACCTTTGTGGTATGTTCAAAAACAATGCATGCTGAGCTGAATGAAACATTCAGTCTTAAGCACTGATAATATGCTGCGCTTTCAATAGTCCTCAACCAATCCCCAACAAAATCCGTAGTCCCCGATTCGCATAGCTTACTGGTACCGGGGTAGTGGGCAGATAACTCCTTCCAACTGAACAGCCATCAATCCGCTAAAATGGTGGCTTTATGGGGGTCCCGAGTTGTCCCCCTAAGACTTGCCCCCGCCCATTCTCAAATGTCGCTCCGCGACGGGATAGATGTCCGCTTTCGCGGGGGAATTCAAACCCTGGCGGCCCGATAATTTAATGGCTTATAAACCCGTTCTGGACGATGGGTTTAGGGAGGTAGGGGATCAACCCGATATTTCAGTTCGCTACGGAAGAGTGGAGGAGTTATCGTTTTCTTATGAATAAACAAAAAATATTGTTATACGTTTGTGTTTTAAGTTTATTTTTTAGTCAAGTGGGCTTTGCAGAGGAAGCAGTAGACAATTCAGCTCAAACCGAAACGAGTAAACCTGAAGCACCCCAGATGGCTTCGATGGGTACAGAACTTGGAAAGTTTCAACATAAGCTTTATCTTTTAATTGGAAGGAAATGGAATCTGAAAGTTCAACAAAGCATGGCTCAAATAGGCGAAGGTAGAGTAGTTATCAAATTTCATGTTAACCCTAATGGAAAGATAACAAATATTAGTTTAGTTGAGGGAAATCCCGATTCAAAACTTGGAGTGTTAAGCCAAGAAGCGATTTCTGAGGGTGGAGAAAGCTGCGATCAGTTTTCCGAAGCACTTAAAAAAGAGAAACCAAATGGTTTCGATTGGCAACTAGCTTACAGGATCTATTAATTCACTACCAATCCGCAACAAAACCCGTAGTACCCGATTGCTGTAGCGAATTGGTTTCGGGACACAGGGGAGATAACTCACTCTCATCGAACAGACCAGAATTCGCTAAACAGGTGGCTTTATGGGGGTCCCGGGTTGGCCCCCTAAGACCTGCCCCCGCCTTTTCTCAAATGTCGCCCCGCGACGGGATAAATGCCCGCTTCCGCGGAGAAATTCAAATCCCGGCGGCCTTTGCTGCTAATCCGGAATCAGGCTCTGCTCAACCGTGTCATCGAAACGGAGATTGAGCAGTTTCCAGTCGGCCCCCACGGGAGAGTAAAAAACAAACTGCCATCGCAGGGGCTTCCTGGGGTGGTAACTGAGATAAGTGATATAGAGAGTTCGTGTCCCAACGGATCTGAGATCGTACAGTTCGTATCCTTGGAGGGGGCCAAAGACCTCAATTCCCTTTTGGATATTGCCGACGAATTCTGGAACAGCAGCGGGATCGGAGAGGGTAGGATTGCTCGCGACGAGAGTTTTGAAGCATTCATCGATCTTCCCTCCCTGAACTCCCAGGAAAAAGGCTTCCAGCTGTTTTTGGACAGGTGAGGGAGGTGGTTTGGCATTGGGATTTCGGGGAAGGAGCTGGGGGATGAGGGTTGTGACCTTGGGAAGATTGGTCGGAGCAGTTTTGTTTGTCGGAGCCGACCACCCGGTCAAGCTCGCCAAAAGAATTAATAAAAAGAGTTTCATGAAAGGAGGGGGCTGAGTTGGGATGACCCATTATGGACGATTGGTGCTCCGTGGGCAAAAAAGATTCTTTCGATCGTGAGTTGGCTCAAATACCGAACACTTTGACGAAGCTGAACTGGATCCGTGCAGTACTTGTCGGGAAGTAGGGTCAGGCCAAGAGGGGGGAGGTTGATTAGGGCATCTCCAACAACAAGAGTTTTGGATTCTGGGTGAAAATATGCCGTCTCTCTTTCGCCTGCTCCGGGAAGGGGGATCTTTTCGAATCCAGCCACTTCGGTTTCGATTTTTCCCTGGACTAACTCGGCCATTTCTTTGCAGAACCGATCATGATTGGTATTCGTGCGTACAATGATAACGGGAGAAGTGGGAATGAGATTGTCTCTGGGCCAATCGATCGGGTCGAAAAGGATCGTCTCACGGGTGTTGCTAAAAAGCGTCGACCATAACTCCGCTTTGCAGGAGGGATCGTAGGTGTGCCAAGTTGAGAAACCGTGACCGTGGGAGGTCAACGAGGAGGGGCTGAGGCTCAACTGGTGAGAGTTGCCGCGTAGTCGGTGTTACTAAGGAGACCGATTGGTTTGGGTTGTTCCGGCTGAATCCGAAAGAGCCAGCCTTGACCATACGGTTCGCGGTTGATCATCCCCGGATCGTTTGGAAGAGCGGAGTTCACCGATGTGATTTCACCTGCAACGGGGGCATAGATATCGGAAGCGGCCTTAACGCTTTCCACCGTGGCGACGACCTCGCCCGCTTTCACCTTACGGCCCGTTTTGGGGAGTTCGACAAACACGACGTCGCTCAATGCGGACTGGGCATGATCGGTGATTCCAACGGTCGCTCCGTCCTTTTCGAGGCGCAACCACTCGTGGCTTTTGGCGTAGAGAAGATCGTTTGGGGTGTTCATTTCTTCGGCAAGAATCTCCGAGGGGAGACCTTGGCGGGAACGCGACGTCCGCGCACTTCAAATTCCAAATCTTGTCCACAGGCTGGCGCGGGAGTTGTTACCAACGCCAAGGCAATTCCATGCCCGAGAGTGGGGGAAGGAACGCCGCTGGTGATCACGCCGATCTGCTTGTGTCCTTGATAGACCGGGTATCCGTGTCGGGGTGGGGGTTGTCCGGGTTGGCCCTGAAGACCGATGGAGATTCTTGGGGATCCGCTCTTTTTCTGTTTTTCCAAAATCGCCCGACCAGGAAAGGGGCGGGCTCGGTTGAGATCCACGAACATTCCTAATCCGGCTTCGATTGGAGAAATTTCCGGGGAAAGATCCTGCCCGTTGAGAGGAAGGCCGGCTTCGAGGCGAAGGCTGTCGCGTGAGCCTAAACCGCAGGGGAGAAGACCCAAGGGCTTGCCTGCTTCCAGAAGGGCAGACCAGATCTTAAGGCCCGTTGGTATATCAGAAAAAATCTCGTAGCCATTTTCTCCTGTGTAGCCAGTGGTGGCGATCAGGATACTCGCTCCAAAAAGGGTGAACTTGGCGATGTGATTTCGTGGTGGGATAGGGACCCCTTGAAGGACCTGATTAAGGATGGCGGCCGCTTGAGGGCCTTGAAGAGCCATTCCTGCTGCAGTTCCTGGGTTTCCGGAAAAGCGTACTTGTGGGGTTTCGTGCTTTTTGAGGAGTTGCAGAATTTCGGTATGGCGGGAGGCGTTGACGACGAGAAAAAAATCATCAGGGCTTAAGCGGTAAACGAGGAGATCATCGATCACACCGCCCTGCTCGTTCGTGATAAAGGAGTAGTGACCCTCCCCATCTTTTAGTTTGCTCGGATCATTGGCTAAGATGGATTCTAGGCAGGAAAGGGTGGCTTTTCCTTGGGCTCGGATTTGGCCCATATGGGAGATATCGAAAAGGCCTGCTTCCTGACGTGTGGCTTTATGTTCAGCAAGAAGTCCGCTGTATTCCACCGGGAGGTTCCAACCCGCAAAGGGGATCATTCTGGCCCCAAGGGCAAGGTGGCAGGAGGCGAGTGGGCTTTCGGAAATCGAGTCAGGCATCGTTTCGGAAGGTAAGTCCGGGAGGGCAGGAGTCAACGTTCTCGCGAATCTTTTCCATCCGAGGTAGAACTTTTTATGGCCACGCCCCCTATTCGTTTGTTGGATCTGATGCGTCAGACGGAAGATCCGAATGTGATCAACCTGGCAGCGGGGATTCCTTCTTCCGACTTTCTTCCTATGGATGCACTCAAAACAGCATTGGAAGGGGAGATTCAGTCCAGGGCGCGGGAAATGTTTAGCTACCATCGTCCTGAGGGAGCGGGGATTCTTCGAGAGGCAATCCGCGACTATCTTGCAATCCGCGGTGTTCGAACCACTTCTGACGAGATTCTCGTGACGACCGGCTGTTCTGGAGCGTTATCCACGATGATGAGTACTCTTCTTAAAAAAGGGGATACTGTGGTATGCGAGGCTCCAGCCTATTACGGCCAGTTGGAGCTTCTACGGGCCATTGGGGTCAAATTTAGGACGGTGAATACTGCCGTTGGACAGGAACCTGATCCTGCTAAGTGGGAGAAGGCGCTAAAAGTTAAGCCCAAGCCAAAACTCCTTGTGGTAACTTCCACTCTTTCCAATCCAAGCGGGGCCACATTGAAAGAGGAGTGGAGACCGCGGATGGTCGAGATGTGTCGCAAGATGGGCGTACCCATTTTGGAAGACGACATTTATGGGGATCTACTGGGCCGAGCCCGACCCAAGCCCATGCGCGCTTTTGATGACGGTAGCACAGTTCTTTATGTCACCAGTTTCTCTAAAACCGTTGCTCCAGGTCTGCGAATCGGCTTCGCGCTACCTGGCAAATGGATGGATGCGGCGGCCGACCGCCAGTGCCGACAAACAATCCATGGGGGAGTTCCTCCTGAATTTGTTACCGCCTCCTTTCTTCGTTCGGGCCGGATGGAGGGACATCTGGAAATGCTTCGCTCAGTTTATGGTAAAAGGCGCGAGTTGGCTGGGGGTATTTTATCCAGAGAACTGCCTGAAGGGATCCGAGCAGATGATCCTTTAGGAGGCTATATGCTTTGGGTAAGGGGAGGACGTCCCAGCCTCATGGAAGAAGTTTCCAAGCAGTGTTTGGCAAAAGGGGTTGCTGTTGTGGGGGGCGGAATCTTTTTTGCAAATGCTCCTAAAGAGGCCTGCTTTCGACTGAACTGTGCTCGCGCAACTCCGGAGGACTTGGCCCGCGGGGTGGGTATATTTTGTGAGGTGGTTAAGACTTTATCGACCCAAACTGGTGTACGTAAAAGCCGGACCTGAGCTTTGGCTCAAACCAAGTGCTCTTGGGGGGCATGATCTGGTCAGCATCGGCCACAGCTAGAATTTGGGAAAGGGATACGGCCGGGAGACTAAAAGCAGCTGCAGCTTGGCCTGAATTGACCTTTTCCTCCAAGACTTTGGTCCCATGAATTCCACCCACGAAATCGAGACGGGCATCGGTCCTAGGATCTTTGACCTGTAAGACCGGACCGAGCAGGCGATCCTGAAGGGCGGAGGCGTCGAGTCGGCCAACTGGGTCCGAATGTGAGTCGGCTTTCCAAGCTAGCTGGTGCCATTTGCCCTGTAAAAAGAGTCCGATTTTTCCTGTCTCGTCCGGAGGGGCAGAAGGTGAGGGGGTGACTTGAAAAACTTTTTTCGCCTCTTCGAGGAATGTGTCGGGAGTGAAGGGATCCAGCTTCAGGACGAGTCGGTGGTACGGAAGAACCCGAAGTTCCGAGGCTGGAAAATAGACGGTGAGAATACCCAAGGGGCCGGGTTTTTCTTTAGCCAAGCGTGCGGCAGCAGCGGCGCGATGATGACCGTCGGCAATATACGAACGAGAAACTTGGGAAAAGAGTCTGACGATTTCGGACGGATCGGGGCAGCGCCAGACTGTGTGTTTCACTCCACGCTCATCGGTGACCTCTGCCAACGGTTTCACGGTCAACTCAATTTCGTCCATCTGGGCAGTCAGTTCAGGCAGGTCGGGATAAGCGGCAAGGACGGGTCCAGTAAGTGCCCCTAGGCTGCGGATCAGGTTGACGCGATCGTCCTCCTTGTCTGGGCGGGTGAACTCGTGTTTGCGCAGTTGGCCGGACGCGTAGTCACCAAAGTCGGCGAGTGCGGCGAAGCCTCTTTGGCGGTGGTTCCCTTCGATCATGCGAACGAGAAAAATGGTGGGTTTTTTTTCCGGAAGAAGTGCTTTTTCCTTAACGAGTCGGGCGAAATTGGAGGCGGCCCTGACATATACCTCAGGTGCGTTGAATTTGACTGAATCGGGAAATTCCAAATCCGCGCGATCGACGCGGAGCAGGGTATGGGAGTGATTCTCCGCCAGCTTTCTGGATTCATCCCGGGAAACGATGTCATAAGGGACGCAGGTAACCTCGCTGGCTTGTGCCGGGTTGACGGAGAGGGCGGGGATTGGATGAATTTTTACCATAGTGGAGATTTAAAAGTAGCTGAGTTGGACCCGTCTTGTCTAATCCCATGCGACTAGCATGAAGATTGTATTGATATGGATAAGGTGGTTAATTGATCAACCGTGCGATCTATTCCTTTGCATTTCATTGGCAAGTTCTTTGCTGTTTTAGCCTTAGTTTCCTTTTTCCTTCCTTGGGTGAGGCTCTCTCCTTCCGCGCTTAAGAAAAATACTCTCGAGTTGGTTCGGAGCCGCGATGAAGGTGGGCCGGGCTTTTTGCAGAACTTGATTTTCATGCGAAGTGGGGAGTGGTCGGAGATGTGGGCAGATCCAGCAGATGGCTTTTCCGGATTTCAGTTGGCTTTTGGCGCAGCTTCAGGCACTCAGCGGGCGAAAATGCAGACGGAGTTGGCCTCCATTGTATTGGATAAGAGAGAGAATCGACCCCTTCTTGGATGGCTTCTCCTGATTCCGGTCCTGACTGGTTTGGGTTGGGTTGGCTTAATCCTGCCCAGGACTCCCGCGATTGTGATGGCCGTGACTTCCGTGGGTTTGGTCGGAATGTATGGGATCTTGAGATTAAAAATGGCGGAGGGTTATAGTGACCGACTCATTGCCCAAATCCAGTTGAGCTTCGGGTGGTGGGGCACGCTTTACGGCATGCTCGGACTAGCTGTCGTCTGTGTGATCTTTTTGGGGAGAATGCGTGGAGGTTGGGACGCCGATTAGGATGTCTTTTTGGAGGAGTCTTTTTTGTCTCCCTCCTCGACGGCGTGCTTCACCTCTTTTTCAAACTCATCCTTGGCTCGGGAAAATTCCCCTAAGCTACGCCCGATAGAGCGAGCCAGTTCCGGTAGCTTCTTGGCTCCAAACAGAAGAATGATCACGAGAACGATCCAGAACCATTCGGAGCCTTGAGGCAACCCGAGTCCGAGGGGAAGGGGAATTAGCATTGATTTATCCTAAGTTGAAATGGTCGGCTGGCAAGTAGGGGGTTAGGGGGTCAGGGATGAAAGTGTTTTTCTGAATTATAGACCTAGGGCTTTGCGGGCCGCGTCAAGAGTGGGGGGGATGGGGCTTGGGGCTTGGGGAAAAAGGGAAAGAACGGTATCCGGATCTTTTAGACCGTGGCCGGTGAGGGTCATAGTGACGAGACTGCCTTTAGGAATCCAACCGGCAGCGATAGCTTTTCGAAGTCCTGCAACTGGTGCGGCACAAGCGGGTTCGACAAACACACCTTCGGTTTTGGCTAGAAGTTGATACGCGCTGAGGATTTCTTCGTCTGTCACTTTGTCGATCCGGCCGTTGGATTCTTTGGCGGCCGTGAGCGCCCCTGCTCCGCTGGCTGGGTTTCCGATTCGAATCGCAGTGGCAATGGTCTGTGGATCTTTGACGATCTTTCCGTCAACAAGAGGTGCTGCACCAGCCGCTTGCCAGCCAAACATCCTGGGTCGCGGACCCTTAGGGATAGCTTCACAGAAGCCCTTCCAGTAGGCGGTGATGTTCCCTGCGTTGCCAACAGGGAGAAAGTGAAAGTCGGGGGTTTTGCCCAAAGCTTCGAGAATTTCGAAGGAGGCTGTTTTTTGTCCTTCGATCCGGACCGGGTTGATGGAGTTCACCACTTCAACTTCCGAAAGGTTCGACATTTGGCGGATCAGATTGAGTGCATCGTCAAAATTTCCAGAGATCGGAAGGAGCTTGGCGCCATGGATCAGAGCTTGGGTTAATTTGCCTAGTGCAATCTTTCCTGCGGGGATAATGACGGCGGAGGAGATTCCAGCACGGGCCGCATAGGCGGAAGCCGAGGCGGATGTGTTTCCTGTGCTGGCACAGATGACCAGTTTCGCCCCTTTTGCAACGGCATGGGTAACGGCCATTGTCATCCCGCGATCTTTAAACGAGGCAGTAGGGTTCAATCCCTCGTATTTCAGGCGAAGATCGAAATCTCCCCCCAAAGCAGCGGTCAGACGGGGAGCCGGGAGAAGAGGAGTGTTTCCCTCGCAGAGGGTGATGATCTCAGCTTTTGGGGGGAGAGGGAGCCGATCCCGGAAAGCGTGAATAATTCCGTTCCAGCTCATGTCAGGTCCTCGACCCGCATGATCATTGCGGGCTGGCGTGTGTTCGGCAATTTTCCAATGAGGGCGATGGCTTTCTGGAGCGAGGATACGGAAGCGGATTCCAAGAGGAAGACAAGGGGAACGGAGCCTGCCCCATGACCTTCAGGCTGAAGGACGGAAGATATTCCAATTTTTTCTGAACCAAAAATTCCTGCAACCTGAGCTAGAACGCCGGGGCGATCCTCGACTTCAATGCGGACATAGAAACGCCCAACCGAATCGCTGGGGGCTATTAGGCGGGCTTTTCGATCCACTTTTGGGAAAAGTGGGCCTGGTGATTTGTCTCGAACATTCTTTGCCGCTTCGGCCAGATCGGCGAGGAGAGCGCTGGAGGTCGCGTCTGGGCCGGCTCCGCGACCTGTAAATTGTACAGGGCCGGAAAGATTTCCGATCAGGCCAACGGCGTTGAAAGCCCCGTGAACGGAGGCCAAGGGGTGAAGGGCAGGGACCAGCGTGGGGGCTACGCGAACTTCGATTTGTTCGCTTCCAATAGGCCGAACCATTGCCAGAAGCTTGATGACGTATCCCAGTTGGCGGGCAAAGCTGACATCCTGTGCCGTAATTTTTCGGATCCCTTCGACGGGGATTTCAGAGAACTTTGGCAGAAAGCCGTATGCGAGAAGGCAGAGGATAGAGGCCTTATGAGCCGCATCGATGCCATCCACATCCAAACGGTCGTCGGCCTCGGCATACCCCAAGTCTTTGGCCTGTTGCAGGGCCGTGGCAAAATCAGAGCCCGCCTCCACCATTCTTGAGAGGATGTAGTTGGATGTGCCGTTGATGATTCCGTGGAGGCCGAGGAGTTGATTCGCCACTAACCCTTCCCGGAGTGCTTTTAAGACGGGAATTCCGCCAGCTACACTGGCTTCAAAATAAATGGGGGTACCAGATTTTTGTGCCAAAGGGATGAGTTCTTGGCCTCTCTCGGCAAGCAGGGCTTTATTTGCGGTGACAAGGGGCTTACGAGCTTTGAGACAGGCTTCCGCAATTTGAAAAGCTTCATCTGTCCCGCCGACGAGTTCCAAGATGATTTGGACATCGGGGTTAGCGACGACTTTTTTCCAGTCGGAGATAGGTTGCACGGGAAGAGAGGGGCGAGGTTTCGATGGGTCACGTACAGCGATTCCCCGAATCTCAAGTTGGATTCCTAGCCGTTCAGCGAGGAGTGAATTGGCGTGTGGAAGGTTCCGAATTAAACCGGACCCCACTGTTCCACAACCGATCAAACCAATCCCAATCTTGTTCATAGACTGATTTGAGCGTGTTTGGGGGGGGTATCGCAAGATCAACCCCACGGATAAGATAGGAAAAGAAAAGTCATTTGAATGTCAGCACAAGATTGAGGCAGGGGGTCGGGTGTGGGTAGGATGTGGGATGGTACGCGCAGGCATCGTGGGTCTTCCGAACGTAGGCAAAAGCACGCTTTTCAATGCGGTGACACGCACAAGGAAGGCGCAGGCTGCGAATTATCCCTTTTGCACGATTGAGCCCAACGTCGGGATGGTTACGGTTCCGGATTTGCGATTGGATTGGCTGGCCAAGATGTCTGGCAGCGAAAAGATTCTCCCTGCATCGATCGAGCTGGTGGATATCGCAGGCCTAGTTAAAGGAGCGAGTCAGGGGGAAGGGTTGGGAAACCAGTTTTTGACTCACATTCGGGAAGTGGATGCGATTATTCAGGTGGTACGATGTTTTGAAGATGCAGACATTCATCACGTTGCGGGAACGGTGGATCCTTTGCGGGATATCGAAACCATCATCACAGAGTTGGTTTTGTCTGATCTGGCGACGGTCACAAAGCGTTTGGATAAGCCCGGGAAAGCGGCCAAGCAGGGCGATGCACAGGCGAAAGCGGAACTTGCCCTTTTGGGTCGTTTGAAACCGCATCTGGATTCAGGGAAACCTGCGTTGACCCTCGAGATGACGGATGACGAAAAAAAACTGATCCGGGGATTTTTTCTTCTGACTTCAAAACCAACTCTTTTTGCCTGCAATGTGAAAGAGGATGAGTTGGGGGCTTTGGGAAAAGGGGGTCGATCTGGAAAGACGGGGGAGCAGGTTCAGAAAGTGGAGGAATATTGTCGGTCACATCTTTCGAGTAAATCGGTGATCGTGAGTGCTCAGATCGAGTCTGAGCTGGTGGATCTTCCTGAGGAGGAAGGCAGGGATTATTTGGCCAGCCTTGGGGTTGCTGAGTCGGGAGTCGGATCGCTGATTCGCGCCGCGTATGATCTCTTGGGTTTACGGACCTACCTGACTACAGGACCCAAGGAGACGAGGGCTTGGACAATTCATGTAGGTGACAAAGCCCCTCAGGCTGCTGGGGTGATTCACACCGATTTCGAGCGTGGGTTCATTGCGGCAGAAACGGTTGCGTTTGCCGATCTTCAGGCTGCCGGAACGATGCAGAAAGTGAAGGAAGCTGGGAAATTGCGAGTGGAAGGCAAAGAATATGTCGTTGCCGACGGAGACGTGATGGATTTTCGGTTTAACGTTTAATGAGGGTAGTTGTGAAGAAGAACCTTCACCTGATTCGTCATCCCTTGGTCCAGCATAAGCTGACGATGATGCGGCGTAAGACAACTAGTGTGACGGAGTTTCGGGAGTTGGTGGGGGAAGAGGCCATGTTGATGGCGTATGAGGTGACCCAAGACCTGCCGTTAACCTGGACTAAAATTCGCACCCCGATGGGATCAATGAAAGCTCCCGTGCTTCAGGGAGAAAAAATGGTTTTGGTTCCTATTCTTCGGGCAGGAATGGGGCTGCTCGATGGAATGCTGAGGATTTTTCCTTCGGCTCGGGTCGCACATATCGGTATTTACCGGGATCACAAAACGCTGGAACCGGTGGAGTACTATTTCAAAGCGTCAAAAACCTTGCGGGGTCGAGATTTGATTCTGCTGGATCCGATGTTGGCGACTGGGAATTCAGCAGTCGCCGCAACCGATCGCTTAAAGAGTGCCAAGCCTAGATCGATTCGATTCATGTGCCTGGTCGCCTCGCCGGAAGGTGTGCGTTGCTATCAAAAACATCATCCCGATGTTCCGGTCTATACGGCGGCGATTGATCAGAAGTTAAATTCCCGCGGATACATCGTTCCCGGTCTTGGGGATGCCGGGGACAGAATCTTTGGGACGATCTAATGACTGCTGTTTGAGACTTTGAGAAGAACCACGCCGACAATTACAAAAACGAGCCCCACAATCTTTCCCCAAGGGAAACTCTCTCCAAAGAAGAAGATCCCAATGATCGCAATGAGTGCCGTTCCTGCCGCAGCCCAGATCGCATAGACCGTTCCGATTTCGAGGCTTTTCAAGGAAGTCGACATCAAGGCGAAAGCTGAAAGATAAAAGAGAATCACTCCCAAGGCGGGTAGCGGTCGGCTCATTCCGTGGGATAGTTTGAGGCAAACCGTTCCGCAAACTTCCAGGGCAATGGAGAAACACAAAATCAACCAAGGGTTCATGTGGGGAGCGTAAGTTGGCATGTAGCTGAGTCAAACTGGTTTACTCGGTTTTTGGTGGTGATACGATGGAGTCTTATGGGGAACGTTATTTTAAGATGTGGGGCACTCCTTCTGCTTCCGCTTTTGGGAAGTTGTGGAAAGGGCGATTGGCAGCTGAGCGAAGCCCGAAAAAATGTTGTGATGATCGAAGTGACGGCCCAAACGTGGGACTATCGTCTTCCCTGGAATCCCGGAACAGTCAGCTCCGCTCGTGGTGCTGGCTTTGTGATTGATGGGAATCGGATATTAACGAATGCCCATGTGGTGAGTGGGGCCCGATATATTACGGTTCAGAGAGAGGCGGATCCGAGGAAGTATCCGGCAAAAGTTCTTCACGTGGCTCATGATTGCGATTTAGCGTTGGTGCAGGTTGAGGATTCGGAATTCCTTAAAGGGACAAGCGTTCTGCCTATTGGCGAAATACCGGAGTTGGAGTCGGTTGTATCGGTGTACGGGTTCCCGATCGGCGGAGACCGCTTATCGGTGACCCGGGGAGTGGTGAGCCGGATTGATTACAACTCCTATACCCATTCGGGAAGAGAGTCTCACTTGGCGATTCAAATTGATGCGGCGATCAATCCCGGAAATAGCGGCGGTCCTGTCATGCAGGCTGACAAGGTTGTTGGGGTGGCGTTTCAGGGATTTCGTGGGGATGTGGCTCAAAACGTCGGCTACATGATCCCGACCCCTGTGATCCGACGTTTTCTTAAAGACGTGGAAGATGGTCACTATGACCATTATGTGGACATCGCAATCCGCTGGATGCCGCTCGAGAACCCGGCTATGCGGCAATACTATCATCGTCCCAATGATGGATTGGGAGTGGTCGTCACCGATATCTTTTCGGAAGGTTCAGCCGATGGAGTGTTGCAGAAAGGGGATGTTCTTCTGTCGATCGATGGGCATTCGATTGAAAGTGATGGCTCGGTTCGTCTGGATGGTCAGCCGGTCCAATTGGAGGAGATTGTGGAGCGGAAATTTGCCGGGGATACGGTGGATCTCGATGTCTGGAGGAACCAAGCACTGGAGAAGCGGAAGATCACGCTCCGTCCTGCTGAGATGTTTTCCATGTATGAAAATCTTTATGAAGAGTCGCCCAGATATGTTTTGTATGGAGGGTTGGTCTTTCAGCCTCTCACCGCAAATCTGATGGCAGTGCTGGTCGGGAGTGCAGATTTACGTTTGCGACAAACATACACTCTGTTTGGTCAGGATCAGATTTATCGGGAGACGCCGGAACCGGTGATCCTTTCCTCTGTTTTGCCGGATCGTTCGAATGTCTATTTGGTAGGACTTGCAGGTCAGGTGGTGCGCGAAATTAATGGTCGTCGGATTCGTACTTTGGCGGATGTTTTGCCTGCGTTGGAATCGGGAGGTGACAGGACCGTGATTCGTTTTGAGGGAGATCAACGGCCTGCGGTTTTGAAGAAGGCAGAGGTGGATCAGGTGATGCCTAGGATTATGACTCAGTACGGAATTTCGGAGGCTCACCGAACCGATTTGGGTGGACGTCGCTTGGCGAAAGGTTCGTGGAAAAAGGAAGGGGAGGGAAAATGAGAAGGATGTGGGTTTTGATTCTTGTTTGGGGCTTTCTTGTGAGCGTGGGGGTGGGGGAGGATGATTCCCGCGGCTCGCTGGTCAGGGTGAGGGCTTCGATTCAGGCGTATGATCAGTTTCGGCCTTGGCAAAAGAAATCTCCGTTTGGTCTGAATGGGACGGGGGTAGTTCTCCCGGGAGGAAAGGTTCTCGCGACAGCGGCTTTGGTGGCGAACCGAACTGAGGTGGGCTTGGAGAAACCTGGTTCGGCGGAAAAGTGTGCTGCGGAAGTAGAGGCAATTGACTATGAGGCGAACCTCGCTCTATTGCAGCCGACCGATCGCAACTTCCTGAAGGGCTTTTCCGGTGTTGTACTTGGTCCTGCGTTGCGAGCGGGCGACAAAACTGAAGTTTGGCAGTTGGAAAGGAATGGGGAGATGCTGCGAAGCCAGGCGGAGATTCTTTCTGCCGGTGTGGGGCGATACCCATCGGACGAAGCTGGCTTTTTGGTTTACGGAGTTCGGGTTTCTCTCCCGAAGAGGGATGACAGCTATACCCTGCCCCTCATGAAGGATGGTCAGTTGGCGGGGATGATGATGGGGTATGATCGTGATTCGCAGGAAGGGACGGCAATTCCGGTTCCGATGATCGAGCACTTTTTGAAAGATGCGGCCGATGGGAAGTATGAGGGGTTTCCTACACTAGGTGTGAGTTGGAGTCCTTTGAGGGATCCGAATCTTCGGGAAGAGGTGCTGGCACCGAAATCAGGAGGTGGCCTTTTGCTGACTCGGGTTAATCCCAGGGGAACTGCTGGAAGAGCAGGATTACGGGAGGGGGATGTGTTGTTAAGCGTGGACGGGTACAAGTTGGATGAGGATGGGAATTATCGGGATCCATTATACGGGCCGACTGCAGTCGGAAATCTGATCCGAACAAAGCCAACGGTTGGCTCTCCAGCGCGGTTTCGGATTTCTCGAAATGGAAAGGAGATGGATCTCAATGGATCTTACGATCGAAAAGCAAGAGATGAGATAGCGATTCCAACACTCCAGTTCGATACTGCGCCCAAGTATCTGGTTGTGGGAGGCCTAGTGTTTCAGGAGCTTACGGGAACCTATTTGCAGGAGTGGGGGGAGAAGTGGTCGGAGCGGGCGCCACAGAGGCTTGTCGAACTCTTCACATTCCAGCATGAAAAAAGGCCCAATCCCGAACGTAAAGTCGTTTTCCTAAGTCAGGTTTTGCCATCCCCGATTACTTTGGGTTATTTGCAGCTATCAGGGCTCGTTTTGGAAAAGCTGAATGGACGCGAGATAATGAACCTATCCGATTTGGCAAAAGCAGTGGATGAAGTGAAGGCAGGAGATCTCGTTTTCGAGTTCCGAGATGAACCTGGAAAACTTATTCTTCAGGCGCAGGACTTGCCTTCGGTCTCGCAAAAGATCGGAAAAGATTACGGTCTCCCAGCTTTGCGCCGACTGTAGGTTAAGCGGGGGGACTGAAGATGAGTCGGCTGAGTGGATGGGCGGTTTTTGATCTGGATGGGACGTTGGTCGATACGTTGCCCGAGATTACCGAGGCTCTGAATCGGGTGTTGGTAAGCCATCGCAGGAAAAGTTTATCCAAAGAAGAGGTAATGAGATTAGTGGGGCATGGGCCGAATACTTTGATTGAGAGGGCATGGTCCAAAACGGGTCAAAAAGCTGAGGTCCACGAGGTCTCTCATTTAGCGTGCGAGTATTCTCGAGAATATCGCTGCAACAATGCAGTTGTCAGTCGACCTTTTTATGGAGTGAATGAGGGATTACAGAGGCTGATTCGGTTGGGGTGGAAGTTGGGGGTATGTACGAACAAACATGGCGATTCCGCAAGGTTTCTGATCCAGGAGTTGGGTTGGAGGAATTGGATTCGTGTGATTGTTAGTGGAGAGGAGACATTTCGAAAGCCTGACCCAAGATCCCTCAGGTTAGCTTTTGACCGTATGGGGGCTGGATTCGGTCGACATCTTTTTGTTGGGGATAGCGAGGTAGATCTTCAAACTGCGCAAAATGCATCTGTTGAAGCCGTTTTTTTGGGACATGGATATGGGGGGATGGGAAAATTTCGAAGTCGGTGTTTTGATGAAGCAGTCGAGCTGTTTCGCTGGATGGCTCAGTCAGGTCCAATTCGGACGGAATAAGCGTAGAGTCTTGCTGTAGGTGCCAACGAAAGGAATGATGAATCCTTATGAAGAAGGGATTGAATAGCAAAGAAAAGCTGGAAAAGAAGTCGGGCGGACCTTTGCGTGCTTTGGCGATGACCGCGAATGAAATTCGGATTGAGCAGGCGGAACGGAGGCTTTATGCGATTCTCGATAGGCACACACGTTTAATTGAGGGACTGGCGAAATCAATCAAAGCAGATGATCTAGAGGAGGACATGCAGAAGAATCTGAAAGAGACGAACAGCATGTTGGACGACTGTTTTTGGCAGTTTTTAAGCCCCTTGGGTCCGGGAGATAAGGTGGTTTCGGCTTACGACACATACATGGTTGAAGGGACGATTGTTTCGATCCAAAAAGAGTCCGCTCATCCAGATTACGGTTCTGCCGTGGTTCTGTTTCCCAATGAGGAGGCGAAAGCAGTTGATGTTTGCGAACTGGTAAAGGTATGGGGCTCGGTACTCCATACTGAGACGGCTGTTCCGGGGCAAAACTAGGATTTGGTCTTTGGTCGAAGGAGAGACGATCCTGTCATGGCTTCTGGTTTGGGAAGCCCCAGCATGACTAGCAGGGTTGGGGCAACGTCGGCCAGAATTCCGTCCGCAAGAGTATAGGATTCGGAGTCGGAAGCCACATAGAGGCAGTGGACAAGATTGGTGGTGTGAGCGGTATGAGGAGTTCCATTTTTTTCTAGCATCTGCTCGCAGTTACCGTGATCGGCAGTGACCAAGGCTTTTCCTCCCACTTTCTGTAAAGCTTCGAGGACCTGACCGACTGCGCGGTCGATGGTCTCCACGGCGCGGATTCCGGCGGAAAGGACTCCTGTGTGGCCAACCATATCCGGATTGGCGAAATTCAGGATGATCAGGTCATCAAGACCCCTCTGGATCCGTTCCACCACTTTTTGTGCCAACTCGGGGGCACTCATTTCCGGCTGGAGGTCGTAAGTTGCAACCTTGGGGGAGGGAACCATAACTCGTTCCTCTCTCGGGTTCGGAGTTTCTTTTCCGCCGTTAAAGAAGTAGGTGACGTGTGGATATTTTTCCGTCTCCGCGAGACGTGCCTGGGATCGCCCGTGCGCTGCGACGACCTCTCCAAGCAGATCGTTCATCGGAAGGGGGGTGAAGAGTTGCTGGAATCCCATCTTCGTAAAGTCGCTCTCATAGGGGGTCATCGTGAAGACTTTGACTTGTGGACGGGATTGTGACGGGAATTCGGAAAATGTTGGGTCAGCCAAAGCGCGGACGATCTGGCGCATACGGTCCGCGCGGAAGTTGAAGAAAAAGAGGACATCTCCATTTCGAATCAGAGGGGTACCGGAACCAGCGAGGGAAATAGGCGGTATAAACTCGTCGGTTTTTCCGTCTGTATAGGCCTGTGAAATTGCTGAAGTTGCTGATTCCGCAGGAGAGCCTTTTCCTTCGACAAAAAGATCTCGGGCGAGTTTGACTCGTTCCCAGCGGCGATCCCGATCCATGGCATAATATCGGCCAATGATCGTGGCTAAGTGGGCTCCCGGGCAGGATTTTACTTCCTTCTCCAGTTGTGCGATCCACTGGCGTCCTGATGTGGGGGAGCAGTCCCGGCCGTCAGTCATGGCGTGAATATAAATGTCGCGATGTCCGGATTGGGAGGCGATATGGAGAAGTGCGATCAGGTGTTCGATGTTCGAGTGAACACCGCCATCGGATACGAGGCCTAAGAAGTGGAGGCGTTTACCTTTCGATTCTTGGAGGCACGCTTGAAGGGTAGAATTTTTTTGCAGGGACCCATCTGCCACAGCCAAATTGATGCGGGTGAGTTCCTGGTAAACGATACGACCAGCTCCCAGGTTAAGATGCCCCACTTCCGAGTTTCCCATCTGGCCTTCGGGAAGACCTACTTGAAGTCCGCTGGCCTGAAGTCTGGACATTGGATATTTTTGATACAGCCGGTCATGGACAGGGGTTTGAGCAAGAAGAGTTGCGTCCCCCTGTTGCTCTGCACCCGAACGTCCAGCGGGGTTGATCCCCCAGCCGTCTCGAATCATAAGGAGAACTGGTTTTTTCATCTCCTATAATGGTACCTCAAAACGAGTTAAAATCGATAGCCGTTGTTCGGCGAGATGGGAAAACTTTGGACGAAAAGAAGAAATGGGGAGATACTCTTTGCATGATCGAATCATTCGTATTTAGCGAAGGTCGACCGGTCAGCCATAATTTGGAGATGGAAGCGTTGCGTCTGGCCCGAGCGGATAAGGGGCTGATTCTTTGGATTGATTTGACGAATCCAACTCCGGAGGAGACAAAGTCGATTTTGGAAGTCCTTTTTGAGTTTCACCCTTTGGCGATTGAGGACTGTGTGACTTTGAGCGAATTGCCAAAAATCGAAGACTACGAAGACTATCTTTTCATGATCGTCCACAGCGTGGACATCACGCCGGAAAAGACCCTCAAGATCTCCGAGCTCAATCTCTTCATGGGGAAAGAGTTTTTGGTCACCTATCATCGCGAGGCGATTCCCGGAATTTCGGTTCTAAAAGAACGTCTCGTCAAAGGAACAGGACAACAGGCGAAGGGTGCGGATCGTCTCACCCATCAGATCTTGGATCATGTTTCTGATTCCTATTTGCCTGTGGTGGAGGCACTGACTGAGGATATGGAGCAAGTTGAGGAGAAGGCTTTATCCGGAATGGGGAAAGAGGATCTTTCGAAAAGGATTCTGAGGGCACGGCGACGACTTTCCAGTTTAAGGCAGGCCTTGCGACCGCAAAGGGAAGTGATTTCCCGTCTTGCCCGTGGAGAGTCGAAGCTGATCCGGGCACTTATGTTGCCTTATTTTCGTGACGTCCAAGATGCCTTAACGCGAGTGGATGAAAGATTGCAAGGGTGCAACGATCGGATGATGGTTGCCTTTGATGTTTACACAAACCGTTCGGCACATGAGGCGAATGAGGGAATCAAGGTCCTCACGGCATTGACGGCAGTGACGATTCCACCTGTTGTAGTGGGGTCTTGGTACGGGATGAATTTTCGACATATGCCGGAGTTGGATCATCCACACGGGTATTTGACTTTGATGGCGATCACCGTGGGTTTGATGGTTGGAATGGGGCTTTGGTTGAAATTTAAACGCTGGTTTTGACGAAGGGCACGAGGAATGAAATCCTCTTTTCTAGAGCGTTTGTTGGAACGAGCAGACCGGGTCGGTCCGGAGGAGATCCAGTCGCAAATTGCCCGATTGGCGGAGGACAAAGACTTTTTGGAGACCATATTTAACACCCTTCAGGAAGGGGTAGCTGTGGTGGATGGGGAGGGGAAAATTACATATCGCAATCGTGCGGCCGGGAGATTACTTGGCTTGCCTGAAACTGGTGAGGTCGGGGCGTGGACATTGGGACGGAGTTTACGTGGTTTCGACTGGAAACAGCTTCTTCGTGAAAATCGATCTTCTTCTGGAACCATTGAGGTGACTTACCCTGAATCGAGGATTTTAAACTACTATCTGGTGCCTTTGGAGAAGTCCGGACGTGCAGGTGGTCTGCATGCGGCAATATTTCAGGATGTGACGAGAGAGCGGGCGGAAACCAAGAATGCGGTGGAGGCAGGACGCGTTGAGGCGCTGACTTTGCTAGCGGCTGGAGTCGCTCATGAGTTGGGAAACCCTCTTAACAGCCTTCATCTTCATCTTCAGATCATGGCTAAAGATCTCTCTGTCTTGCCTGACAAGACAGGGGAGCGGATCCGGGAGTCGATCGGTGTGTGTCAGCAGGAGATTCGTCGCCTGGATGGTTTGATTAGCCAGTTTCTACGTGCAATCCGACCGCATCCTCTTCAAAAAACAGTGGAAGACCCCACAGCTGTCCTGGACGAGGCGCTCCTGCCCCTCGAAGTGGAGCTAAAGGATCGCGGGATTCTTTTGGAGAAGCAGTTCAATGATTCCTCCCAGCGGGTTCCAATGGATCGAGAGCAGATGAAGCAGGCGATCTACAACATCGTGCGTAATGCGATGCAAGCGGCTGGGGAGCAGGGTTTGATTTCTGTCCAGATGCAACGAGAGGGGGACTTTTGGGTATTCGAATGTCGAGATAACGGGCCAGGAATTTCCCCTGACTATCTCCCTCATTTGGGGAGTGCATTTTTTACAACCCGGCAAGATGGAACGGGGTTGGGGTTAATGATCGTTCAACGGATCGCACGTGAGCATGGTGGGTCAGTCCAGATCACAAGTCGGGAGGGCAAAGGGACGTCTGTGAAGTTGCAGATTCCGTTACAAGAGAAGAGGGTTCATCTTTTGCCGGAAACATCGATCCCAGTGGAAGCGGGGGTGACTGAATGAAGCCTAAATTGTTGTTGGTGGATGACGAAAAGAATACTCGGGATGCGTTGCGCAGAGCGTTGGAGGATTTCTTTGAGGTGTTTGTTTCGATGAATATGGAGACAACGCGGAATCTGCTCAAATCGGACTCCATGGATGTGGTTTTGACCGATCTGCGTCTGGGAAGCGAAAGCGGGTTGGATGTGCTGCGTTTGTGTCAAAAACAGTCCCCACCGCCTCCATGCATCGTAATGACCGCATATGGTTCCGTGGAGAGTGCTGTCGAGGCCATGAGGCAGGGTGCTTATGATTATTTAACGAAGCCTTTGGATTTGGAACGTGCTCAACTCCTGCTACGGAGAGCGGTTCAAACCGTAAAGGTAGAACGGGAGAACGTTCAACTGCGCGCGCAACTGGATCGTTCCTTCGGACTGGATCGGATTCTCGGAAAGTCGGAAGCAATAGGGAAAGTTATGGATCAGGTGCGTCAGGTGGCGGACACCAAGGCCAGCGTTCTTCTGGAGGGGGAGAGTGGGACGGGTAAGGAGTTGGTGGCTCGGGCATTGCATGGCTTAAGTTCGAGAAGAAGCGCTCCTTTTGTTGCGGTCCACTGCGCCGCTCTTTCCCCGCAATTACTGGAAAGCGAACTATTTGGTCACGAGAAGGGAAGTTTTACTGGGGCGACCGAGCGAAGAGTTGGCCGTTTTGAGCAAGCCAACGGGGGAACGATCTTTCTGGACGAGATTGGAGAGATTGATGCGGCGACTCAGGTGAAGCTTTTACGGGTATTGGGAGAACGGACCTTAGAGCGTGTCGGTGGAAATCGTTTGATTGATGTGGATGTCCGTTTGATTGCGGCCACGCATCGGAGTTTGGAGAGGTTGGTTCAGGAGGGGGAATTTCGCGAGGATCTCTATTTTCGAATCCGGGTGGTCCAGATTCAATTACCCCCTTTGCGAGAGCGACCGGAGGACATTCCTCTTTTGGCTGAGTCGTTTCGGCAGGAGTATGGGCGTGAAAATGGAAAAGAGGGGGTGCCTTTTTCACAGGCGAGCATGAGTGCTCTAATAGAGTATCGTTGGCCCGGGAATGTGAGGGAGTTAAGGACGGCGGTCGAACATGGGGTAGTATTGGCTAAAGGAAAGTTTATCGAACCGAGTGATTTGCCTGCAGCGGTAAGAGGGGGAGGTGTGGCAAAGACTTTTCCTCGCACGGATTTTCCGTTGAAGCTGGTTGACTTAAAGCGCAGTGCTATTGATGCAGCTTTGGAGAAGTCTGGGCAGAATATTTCGCAAGCGGCCAAGGTCCTCGGAATCAGTCGTCGGACTCTTCACCGGAAGCTGGCTGAACCTGCAAAGAAGGGTAAACTAAAGCGATGAGTTCTTTGCAGGATCTGGTATTTAATCTGGAAGAGGGCCCATTGCGGAACATTTTGGTGAGAGTGGCGTTGGTTCTTCTGACTGTGGGATTGGTGGGTGGGATAGGAATTAGTCAGTTTAACGGTTTAAGAACTCCAGAGGCTATGGATTTGGCTCAGCAAGCCAGGCAAATTGCGACTGGCCATGGATTAACCACGCAACTGATTCGCCCCTTAGCGTTGTGGCAGCTACGCGCAAAATTTGGTAACAATGCTCCTTCAGTAAATGAATTTCCCGAAACACTGAGTCCTCCACTTTATCCTGCGATTCTGGCTGTGGTCTTTAAGTTGGGGGATGTTTCGAAATTGGTCCCACTGGCAGTTTCACCAGAGGCTATTAAAAGCATGCGGGTGTATCCGCCCGATTATCTGGTTCTCGGTTTTAATCTTCTATGCGTTGGTCTCACTTCTTTGGCTGTGTACTTATGGGGATCTGGCCAATTTGACGTCGGGACTGGCTTTTTGGCGTCCGTTTTTTTTCTGAGTAGTACGGCATTATGGAATCAAGCTATATCGGGTGGATCTGTCTGTTTCCTGATTCTTCTGTACGCATGGGCTGGGTATTTCTTCTATTTGGGTCTGAAAGGGGAGGAGAATCCGGAGGGGGTAAACTCTTTTGGGGGTGGATGGTTTGGGGTTGCAGGATTTACTATTGGACTAACCCCTTTGGTCCAGATGATTCACATTTGGCCTGCCCTAGCCTTGGTGTGCCTAGGGCTTGTTCTTTTTCAAAGAAGAAAAACTTGGTTGGTTTTAGGTTTTTGTTTTCCTCTGCTCTTTTTTCTGGGATGGCTTGGTTGGCTATGGATAGCGACACGTAACCCGATTGGGATTAATTGGGCCTATTTGATTTCTGAATCTGCCCACTATCCAGGAGATCTAGTTTGGCGGACGTACTCATTCGATATTGAAAAAACCAACGTTTGGCAAAGGATCATGGGGTCGTTTCTGAGGGGGGCCGCCTTTTTGATTTCTCAAGGACCTGTACTTTGTGGGGCTACTGTAGCTGGAACTTTGGCTGTGTTGAGCGCTCTGCATAATTTTCGACGGCCTTCGGCTGCAACCGCAAAACTTCTTTGGCTGGGAGGGGTGGGGGTGCTGCTTTTGGCGACCGCCTTCATTGTGAGGGATGAAACCGGCAGATTGACGCCGGTGCTTTTGGTATTTCTTCCTCTAGCCTCTGTCTATGGTGCGGCAGCCCTATTCATTTTTATAGATCGTTGGAATCTGCAAATAGATCTTCTTGCGAAAATCTTCGTTATACTCGTTGGGTTAATGGCGAGTGCGCCAATTTTTAGTTTTGTGGTGCAATCAAGCGTTCCACCCTTTGCCTATCCACCTACGTACCCACCGATTCTTTTGTTTATGCGTTCATGGTTTGAGCCAAAAGAGTTTCAAGCCAGCGACCTGCCCGCAGCAGAGGCATGGTACTCGAATCAACCGACCTTGTGGGTGCCCGCGACGAGGGATGAGTTGATAAAGATTCATGACAGGGTTACGCCCATTTTTAGCATTCTTTTCACTCCTGCTAGTTCGGATGTGAAGATGTATAGTCAGATGATGGCAGACAAATCCGAGTGGAGTTCTTGGGCAGATGTCATTCGGAGACAGAAAGCACCTGACCTCCCTCAATCGTTTGTAACCTCTCTCCCACCCAATAATGAATACTTACTTCTTTCACTCCAGAAAAGGTGGAATTAGTTCTTTGTTAAAGACTTAGGTGATATAATATCATTATTTACAAGTTGTTGACATGAATTTCGAATAATCACACCATGCAAAGTGTGTTTTGATTGAAAAAAACCACCAAAACACAAGATTTAGTGGATGCCGTCAGGTTTTACACGGGTACCTATTCGTCTGCTATTATTATGGGCAACAGTATTTGCCCCGGTGGGAATTTCTTTTGGGCAGATTGAGGGGTCAGCTGGCCAGCAAGGTCCTAAGCCTTTTACTGCAACAGTGGCGATCAGAGAGGGATACGATAGCAATCCATTGACCCAGTCGTACCAAAGCACGAACGATGTAACTTCTTCGACATACTCAAGTGTGAATCCATCCCTTGGATACAACTACACGGGACTTCAGGCAGATCTTTCTGCGCGTTATGATTTCCAGGGAATCTACTATCCTAGTATTAATCAGTCCTACGATATTCAGTATAACCAATCATTCACGGGGCAGTACACATACGCCTTCGATCCGCGTTTCAGTCTCACAGTGGCTGATAATTTCTCATTCTTTGAGCAGCCGATCGGAACAATGTTTAGTGCTGGTTTAGCCCCTTTGACCAACGTGCAGGGAAATATTATTAATTTAGGAACAATTAAAGCCGATTATCGTGTGACGGATCGTCTTTCTATGGTCACTCGTTGGAACAACCAAGTAGTCAATAGTGATGGTGCGGCTAGCTACCAAACAGATCCAAATACTAATATAACAAGCATTAATTCTGGCAGTGCCGCCGAATCTAATTATATGAACAACGGGGCGTTTCAGCAGTTCCGTCTGGATTTCACCCCTGAGACGGTTGGAACATTCTCCATCGACTATCAGTTGTTTGATTATCAGAGTGATCAAAGTTACCGAGACAATCAGCAGGTCGCTTTTTCCTTGGGCGCAGATCACACTTTTTTGCCTACCCTTTTCTTTTCGGGTCGCGCGGGAATTCAGTTGAATGATAACTACGGGACGAATGACAATCCAAATAATGTCGGTCCTGGAGGACTGAACAGTGGAGAGCAAGAGATCGGTGTGTATCCTTTTCTATCCTTAAGTTCAACTTGGAATTACGGTCAGCAAAACTCCTTGTCGGCCGGATTTTCAATTCAGATCCAGCAGTCGACTCAGCAGACATCTTCCGACTCAGAATCCTATAACCTGAATTTGAGTTCGGACCATGCTTTTACGGAAAAACTGAAGCTTGTTCAGTCCCTCAATGTCCAGTTGGCTCTTTACACCCCTCAATACGATAAAGAACAAAGCCTTGCCATTTATGGGGGGTATCAGGGAAGTGGTCAGCAAACGGTAGCCAGTTATAATTGTAAGCTCTCCTACGCCTTTTACCCGTACCTTTCGGCTGAGCTGGGATATACATTCAGCACTTACCAGTCCTATTTTGACGAAAATAACTCCAATGGAGGCAGTTATAATCGTAATATCGTTTATATTGGGGTTCGGGGCACCTACTGATTGCGAAACTTTCGGAAGGGAAGTAATCTAAAAGGGTGAGCGATAATAGCGCCCTAACACCAACTTACGGATATGCGGCCACAACGGCCAATGCAGGTGAGGCAGCGTTCCATGTCAACGACTTGTGGAGGGTCATTAAGAATCGTTGGCCTACCTCGGTCACTATTTTAATTCTGGTGATGGCGACGGGATTTGTGGTCACGAAACTCCAGCCTAAAATCTATGAATCGTCCGCCGTGTTGCGGGTTGAAAAGGAGAATCGCGACTTGCAGGTTTTCCAAGCCTCTTATGAAGCCTTTGATCCAGTTTTCTTTCAAACGGAGTTTGAGCTGATTCAGAGCAAAAAGGTTCTTTATCCCGTTATCACAAAACTCGGGGTTGCAAACCGATTGTGCAAGGTGATGGAGTTGCCGGAGGGCTCGATCAGCGATGATCAGGCCTTTATGATTTTCAGGAAAAGCTACTTGGAGGTTAGACCATTTCGGAACACAAAGTTAATCGAAGTGGTTTGCCAAAGTACCCATCCAGAAGAAGCGGCACTCTATGCGAACGCGATCACCGATGCCTATGAGGAGTTCCGGAGGAGTGAAATCACCGGAAGAAGTGATTCCGGATTAAAAGTTCTTGATGGGGAAGTCCAGAAACAGAAGAAGCTTGTCAGCGAGGCGGCCGCCAAAGTCGAGACCCTGCGTCGAGATTTAAAGATTGATGAACTCCCAGGTGCGAGTGCGCAGGTTCAGTCCACCACTCTCTCCGATATGGAAATTCAGAGAAAAGAAACAGCACTGAGTGAGCTTCGTTCCGACATGATTTCCCGTAAGGTTCGTCTTGAGAAAGTTGCGGACTTGACGATCGAGCAGCTTGAATCAACCTTGCCGGCTCTTCAGCTGGAAGATGCAACCACGGCATCAACCAAACAGCAGTATTTGCAAGCCCTCCAGGTTGTGGCCTCGATGCAGAAACAAGGATATGGGAAAAAGCATCCCGAAATGCAGGCAGCGATCCGAGCGGTTGCGGAGCGGAGAGATCAGCTAAATAAGCTCGTAAGTGGAATCCGTAGGGCCTTGTCGATTGACCTCAGCGTTGCTCAGGCACGCGTTGAGAGCCTGGAGAAAGAGGTGAGTGAGCTTCGTTCTCAATTGCGGGCGGACCGGAGTGATCGTTTGGCTCCCTACAATGAGGCTCGTCGAGATTTCGAAACCCAGAGCCAGCTTTTGGAAGTCCTAATGTCCCGATACCGACAGCAGTCGGTTGAGTCACGGATTGAAACAAGACCCGTCCAGGTTGTGAATCGAGCTGAGCCAGGCGTCCGACCGGTGAAACCGAATCTCAAATTAAATCTTGGGCTGAGCATGGTGGTAGGGCTGGTCCTCGGCTTGAGCTTGGCGTTCTTCATTGAGTATTTGGATACAAGCATCAAGACGATGGATGATGTGGAGAGGTATCTGGGAATCAGCGTTTTGGCCGTCATTCCAAAAGGGGCAAAGTTTCTTTCCGTCGACGATCCGAACTCACGTTTTGCGGAGGGTTATCGGATTCTCTGTGCCAAGTTGAATCTGACTGGAGCTCGATCTTCTGCTCGCTCTATTACGGTTCTCAGTGGAGGGCCCGGGGAGGGTAAATCGACAACTACGTTTAATCTTGGATGGGTTTGTGCGCAGAGCGGCATGAAAGTGCTGATGATTGACGGCGACATTCGCAGGCCAAACCTTCATAATGCTCTTCAGATCGAAAACACTTTGGGTCTTGGAGAGTATCTGGCTGGACAAGCTTCTTTGGATGAGCTGATCCAGTCCACATCGATACCGAACATGGAGGTTTTAACGGCAGGAAATCTGGGGCCTGAGGATTTGGGGGGATTCAGTCGGTCAAGAATCGCATCCCTTCTTGAAATCTGTCGTCCCAATTACGACGTGATTCTCATCGACTCGCCTCCTGTTCTCGGCATCAGTGATGCTTCGGTGATCAGTCAGGAAGTTGATGTCACTCTGCTTTTGATCCAGCACCGTCGCTATCCGAGAAACGTTTCGCAAAGGGCGAAGCGGGTTATCGAGGATGTGGGTGGCAAGCTGTTTGGTGTCATTCTCAATAACGTGAACATCAAGACAGACGATAACTACTACTACTACGCTGGCTATTCGACCCAGTACGGTTACAAAAAACGAACACCCAGAGCCGGATC
>Ga0209085_1000496_pt1 | contig 28906 bp, 40 predicted proteins | sample C_131016_EF_Meta_FD_187310 | JGI IMG/M metagenome (GOLD analysis project Ga0209085, IMG submission 187310) | Freshwater microbial communities from Lake Croche, Canada to study carbon cycling - C_131016_EF_MetaG (SPAdes) (version 2) | ecosystem: Environmental > Aquatic > Freshwater > Lake...
AAACATATAAATCTAAGTAAACTAGTGATGAGAAACCGCAAGTTTTTTAAGGTTTTTTAGTTTTTTATGTTTATCCAGAATTCATGTTTATTGAGTGCGCCTACATAGTTAATTTCCTATCATGGGTATCACTTGGTAGGTGTTAGAGTTTTTACCAGATATAGAGACTGTCCAACGATGCCCAGCGCTAAAGTCACTTCCAGTGTGTCGCTCTAGTATTTCTCTAATTCTAGGTTTGCTAATAGTTAGTATTTCACTGACAGCTTCAATCAATTCTGTCTTTTTATTTATTCCAGAGGAGACTTGCTCATAAATACATTTAATGACCTGCTCATTAGAGTTAAGTGATCCGTATATCAAGGAATGCTCTCGAATCGCAGCCACCTTTTCCTTTGCAAGAAATTGAACTGAGCTAATAAGCTCAGAGTAGCTTCTTACATCCTTATTTAAGTACTGAACAGCCTTCTTGCTGGCAACATTTCCACGAGATTTTTCATTCCTAAATTCGACTATCTTATACACACCATCGCTCTCTATTACATCCATGAGAAAACAACAGTCACAGTCATCCTTGATATCAGAGGTTCCTGAGTGGATTGATTTACCAGATTCATCGGTATGCTTATTAACATGCGCTAATGCAATAACGCTACCTCCTTTTCCGACAAACTCACGAATGATATTTCCGAACTCAGTGGATAGACTTTTGTCCATTGTGTTCACAAATTTCTTCAGTGTATCCAAGATAATTATTTTGCCTCTGGCATTACCAGTAGCCGCTATATCTTTTAAATACTTAGAGAATTTATTCAAGTCAAAACCATTCTCGCCGGGCTTCAACATGTGGAAATTATGTCTTTCAGCAATTTCTAGCTTCTCAGTAAATCCCTTGTAGTTATCATCTGCATTGATGTAATAGATATTCGAAGGCTCAATAACTCCCTTATTTATCGAATCAATTAGCATTCTTAAGGTGATTAGAGTTTTTCCAGCATTTGGTGGTGCATATATCACCGTCCATTGACCTAGGATTGCTACTCCATCTAGAATAAATTTATCTTCCATCATTTGCTTTCTCATGGCGAAACTCCTGCCATTTAATGCAAATTGGGAAAGATCGAATGGAGCCACTTGATTATTGGTTTCGAGGCTCATTTTGAGTTACCTTGACCTTTCTCAGCAATCCAGCTCGCTATTTGACTGGCTTTCCACGCAACCGCTCTGAGGCCGATCTTTATTTGGGGAGGAAAGGTTCCATTTTTAATGGATGCGTACAATCCAGAACGGGACAGTCCAGTTAATTCTTGGACTTCTTTTCGACGAAGTAAAGCTTCTTTTAATTGATTTTTAAAACATAGGTTTTCCATAATCTTCCTTGATGGAGAAGTGCATCAAGCTGGATAAACCATAAAAAAGGGCCTAACCAGCGCAATAGCACTGATTAAGCCTAGGTATCTTGGAGCTGGTAGGATTTTCCGCTGCTCCCGCATAAACACTATACGCTCTCCACCCCTTATATTTAGTTTTCGGAGAGAGCAAACCTCACTTGGGCGTATCGTCTCGCCACTACCCGCTAACAAGGCTTCAACTAATTAGCGGAGGATCTGATAAGAATCCACGTTGCAACCTACATTAATTATAAAAACTTCCTTGGACTTTGGTAAGCATTTTGGGAAACTATTTCATATTTTTTGATAATTTATTGAGTATTGCTTCGTGCGAAGGGTGGGTGTAGCGTTTTAGCATCCCAAGTGTTTTGTGTCCGCTAATACAAGATAGCTCAATCACATTTAACCCCAAATCAGATAAACGGCTAAGAGCTTCATGCCTCAAATCATGAAATCTTAGGTCATCGAATGGGTTAACGCCAACCTCTATCCATCTCTCTTTTGCATAAGCTCTAGCACGGTTAAATTGGCCTCGTAGGTCATGTAATGTCATCGGGAATGCTATGCCAGCCTCATCTTTGGGAAGTGCTTTAAGAACTTCTAATGCACGTTGCGTAAGGGGTACTTGTCGAGGCTCCCCGTTCTTTGAGGTATGCAAATAAGCCTTTCGCTCAGCTAGATCAAGGTCACCCCAACTAAGCCCCATTATTTCCCCACGTCTCATCCCTGTTTGGATGGCAAATTCAATAATTGATTTCAGTAACGGATAGGAGAGGGCATCACAAGCGTTTAACAAAGTACTCTCAATGACCCGGTGAACCCGCTTACTTCTACCTTGAGATGGAGGCATTCTCCTGATTCCTTTTATGGGATTGACTATCTCTAAATCCCATTCTCCAGAGAGCATCTGAAAGAGCTTCGAAATGGTATTGAAATAGTGGTTGATGGTGTCGTTTGATCGACCATTGGTAATGAGTTCATCTCTAAGTACTAGTACAGCCTTTTTATCTACTTCAGTGATTGTTAAGCCATTCCACCGCTTTATAAGGATCCTGAGGCGGTAAGTTTCAGAGCGGACAATCTTCTTATGAATTGAGTGGGTGTTCATGTAGTGGGTGGCAGCCTCCTCAAAGCTCACCTCTTGATGGGGCTTGGCTGGAGCTAAAGGCTCCTCATAGAGTCCGAGTCTGAGCTGGGCTTCTGTTTGCTTAGCCCACTGCAGCGCCTCTAAACGGTTGTAAAATGTCGCACAAAGGGTGCTTTTGCCTTGCCGAGTGATTCTGACTCGAAAGCGGGAGTTTCTCTTTTGTATGGATGCCATTTGCAATATTCCTGACCAAATCCTGACCAAAACAAGATGTGGAATTTGCAAATAAGTTGTAAGTCCTTGTATTTAATATAACTGCCCATAGCTCAGCTGGATAGAGCAACGCCCTTCTAAGGCGTAGGTCGCACGTTCGAATCGTGCTGGGCAGGCCAAAAACCTCTTCAAATTCAAAAGCTTCAAAAATTTGATGTAGCTTAAGTAGCGATGGGGCTGAGCCTTATTTCACTGACATTAACTTTGTGTACTCTCTCATTATGGATGCGAGCACTTGCATATTGTGAGTACTATTTTTTAAATTCTTAGTTTTTATTAACTCTGCTTTTGGTGAATTAATTCGAAAATTAGGCGCTTTATTAATAACATCGCACAAATAATTAATAATTCCTACAAGGATAGATGGTTGCGTGTCCAGTAAAAAATCAAAACCTTGACTCGGAAGAAATAACACCTCACCGGCTGTAATTGCCTTCACAGAAGCTGATCTTGGTTGCCCATCAATTAATCCATATTCCCCAACATATTGACCTTTTCCGATTTTAGCCAAGGATTTGGCTTTCCCCCCCTTTATTCCGCTTAAGACATAAATTTCGAAATTCCCAGACAAGATAATGTACAAACCATCGGGGGGATCGAGTTCGCTAAAAATATTGCTATCTTTTTCAACGTTACGAACCTGGGTAATCGATAAGATTGCAGTCAGGTCATACTGCGGAAGTTTGCTAAAGAAAGGGATTCTAGAAACTGTACTAATGTCAACTTGTGGCATAAGCTGGTAATTGTTGAAGGTGCAAATTGCTAATATTAATACAAAATTTTAGATGTTATTACACTATTGCGACAAAATCTTTTATGCATTAAAAAGGTGCACTGAAGTCATTATTGTCAAATTAATGACCCATAGATATGGTAAAAGAATTATGCCTTTTCTTGAAAAAGTGAATATTTATGACTCTAGACTCTGATCTGCAAAAGTGCTTTGTTTCTCTCAGTGCCGCATGCGATGCCTTAAACGCAAAATGTAGTTCTCATGAGCTAGAAGGCATATCCAAGTTAATAATCCAATCTATGACTGGGCCCTGGAGATCTTTTCATACTCCCGATCATATTTTTTTGGTGGGCCAGGGCGGCGATCCTATTGAGGTGATTTCAGCTCTTTTTCATGACATGGTTTACGTTCAGGTTGATCAGGGAGTCAACGTGAATATTGCTAGATTTATTGCCCCTTTCATTCATGAAGTTAATAATCAGCTAATTATTGTTGGGGATCCAGAGTTACTAGAAGACCCCATCTTTAAAATGACGTTGATGATCTTTGGATTTAAACAAGGCGACACCTTAATGCCTATGGCAGGACAAAATGAATTTTTAAGTGCATTACTTGCGGCAAAGGTATTTAATGAGACTCTCCCTTTACCAGTACTTGCCCAAATTATTTCCTGTATTGAGGCAACAATTCCCTTTAGAGGCCCTGATGCAGCCGGAGTCTCCTCTTCGGAAAAATTATTTTTAAGGTTAAAAAATGTAAATGAAGTGTTTAACTTCTCATGGTCTGATGAATCAATTATCAGCATAGTGGAGCGCGGAGTTAAAGTAAGTAACCGAGATGTTGAAAATTTCTCCAGCGATCAATCCGCCCATTTTTTGGATAACACTTGGAATTTGATCCCTGAAACTAATCACGACTTAAAGCGTGTAAATACATACACTGTTAATGGTTATAGAGTTTCTCTTCAAAAAATGGATGGCTTCCTTAACTTTCTAAAGGCCGAGGTAGTTTTTAAACATTTCCACAGTGAGCCATCGGCAAGTAGATTTGATGAGCTAGTCGGGAAAACAAAACATAATCTAGAGGTAGCTAGACTATATCTGGGTATGAAGCTCACCTCAATAGCTATTCTGGAGTGTATTGCAGCTAGAGTTGGGAGAGATATATCGGTGGCGATGTTAATGGGTGAGCTACCTGTTGATGGTAAGCCCTCCTTTGGCTTAGAACAGCTACTACCACCCGTTGTTAATCCTATTACTTCTTCAAATCCACTTGAACAAGAAGTTTTATCCCTCCTAGAATTGGGGAGAAACTTTAGCTCAGACTATGACGTCAAAAATTCACCAATAGCTACTTTTATGGTCAAAAGCCTTGGGTTTTCTGAAATGAGGGATCTGCTTTTAAGGGCTAGAGAGTTTTTCAAAGGCGAGAAAACTTCAGAGCAGTTTCTTTCCTGTTGCCCCCATGAATTAGTTCATGCTATCACTGCTTCTATTGCGCATTTATTTGACACAAGAAAATCTTTGCTCCTGAAAACATAATCAATCATCCCCTTATATCTACTTACTTAATTAAGGAAATCTATCATGTCATCCAACCCAATTCATAAACTTGCAATTTCACCGGTACCTATTCAGGCTGATGAAAAGTGTGACACAGTTATAAGCCGCATTAGGGCGGATGAGTCTATGAAGTTACTTGTAGTGATTGATGGAGGCAGTAAGCCAATTGGTGTTGTGGAGAGGATGGAGATATTAACTGCAGCTTCAAATCCATTGGCGTATGCTGTTTTCCAAAATCGCCCAATTACTTCACGAATGAACTCAAATTTTGTTTGTTTTGATATTGCAACTCCATTTGAAACATTAAGTAAGGAGTTGGGTAAAGATGGTGCAAATTTAGATCAGGGTGGCGTTGTCTTACTAGATGAGGGGATTTATTTTGGAGTACTCCTTAATTCAGAATTTTTGAAGTACATGATTGAAGTTGATGCAGAAAAAACAAAAGATTTAGCTCATGAAAAAGAGCTGTCTGATCGCTTAATGCTCAATATCTTGCCGCAATCCATTGCCGATCGTTTGAAGAATAATGAAAGTAATATTTCCGACACCTACCCAAGCGTTAGTATATTGTTCGCAGATATTGTTTCTTTTACCCAAATGTCGTCGAAGAAGTCAGCTGATGAGTTGATTAAGTTACTAAATGCATTATTTTCAAAGTTTGATAAACGCTCAACCAATCTTGGTGTTGAAAAGATTAAAACAATCGGTGATTGCTATATGGCTGTTGGGGGAGTCCCAATTCGCCGTCCTGATCACGCTCACGCTACTGTGGATCTCGCTTTAGGTATGCTTGAAGATCTAAAGGAATTCAATCAAGAGCACCATGTGGATTTTCAAATGCGATTTGGCATCAATACTGGCCCTGTCGTAGCTGGTGTAATTGGCCATAGTAAATTTTGCTACGATGTTTGGGGACACTCTGTTAATACAGCAAGTCGGATGGAGTCGACCTCATTGCCTAATCGAATCCAAATTTCACCATCCACTAAAGATGCCCTTGGTTCCGACTATATTTTGGAGGAAAGGGAGTTAGTTGAATGCAAGGGTCTTGGTCAAATAATGACACACTTTGTAAATGGGCGAAAATAAGTTCCTGACCAAATTTTATTGGCCTGTTAGGCTATTGCATCTGCGGGTGGTTTTATTTTTGTCGGTTTACATGACAAATTCCACATCAAACCTTTCGACCGCCTGCCAATGCCGCCCAAGATCCGATGGTTTCCACCCCGAACCAAGATTCGCGGTGCCTATGCCACACCAGATCTTGCCAGGCTTAAATCATTGTCTAACTGGTTGTTTTAGCTCATTTTTACAGCTTCTAAGGCGTAGGTCGCACGTTCGAATCGTGCTGGGCAGGCCAGATATCAAGGGTCCGTACCGGACACATGGTTTACATCCGGTACCGACCACATAGTTTACAGTTGCCGTTCACCCTAACTATTTTTTCCCATAAGCGGCATCATGGTCTGGCTCTATCAATAAGACTCGTAAAAAGTGATTTTCTCTAAAGCCAATCCCTCGAATAGATTTGCTTACACGAAAGGAGTAGAGCGCTTCAATATTTTTAGGGGCTGCAATGCTGTGAATCTTTTCCCACTTCAAGCCCTTGTCTCGATAGATCTGGTTCCAGGTTAGTTGTGTGAGCTTTTTAAAGGTAGCCAATGCCTTTTCTTGCTCTGCTAGCTCTAAATCACTCCAGGAAGATTGAAAAACAGGACTATTAAGATCAAGCTCGACTAATGGCTCAGGCTTTACGTTTCGTGCCATGCGCTTTAGCCATTTTTAATTTAGAAAGGTCGCTTGCTTTAGCGGGTGCTTTTTGTGCCCAGGCTAAAGCAGCAGTTAAATCCTTTTTAAGGGCTGGCGTATGCATCCACTTTTCATTATCTGGAATGACAGTGGCGGTGCGGATCAACCAAACTCCAGGCTCTGGGTTTTCAACTAGAACCTGACGTCCTGCATATTCTTTTCCAAGCGAGATTTGCCCACTCGATCCAATGGATTTAATAACTTGGTGATCTATAACTGCGCCCATGACATTCTCCTATATTCATGCAGCATTATTGCATGATGGCATGACTTTTGTCAAATAATGCTTATCAAGTGTTGAAAGCTAGATGAGGATTTGTCTTTTAAGTAGCACTTATGCATTGCACAGTTTATTGCACAGTTCCGATTGAATCGTGTAAGCCATTGAAATATATAGACTTTTGAACAGCCACGAATTCTTCTAAGGCGTAGGTCGCACGTTCGAATCGTGCTGGGCAGGCCAAAAAATCACTATTGACCCTTGTAATTCAATACCTAGCGGTCGATTCCATCAAAAGTCGTTCTCGGCGCTAAATTGATTTATACAGCACTTTGCAAGTAAGAGGGGACCAAATGGGGACCAACTTCGTAAATTAGCAACAATTTCTACTCTTCGAAACGCTCCACCTTCGGGTGGTTTTTTATTTCGGCAGGCATCCTCGATAATGTTATGTAGGCGATTTTTTGGTGCGCGACCGAATGTTAAGAATTTCCACAGCCAAAGAAAATGCCATTGCAAAATAAACGTAACCTTTTGGTATGTGAACATCCATACTTTCGGCAATTAAAACTAATCCAATGATGGTTAAAAAGGACAACGCTAGCACTTTAATTGATGGATGATTATGAACAAATTCACTAATTGGTTTTGCAGCAAAAAGCATTACACCCATAGAGACTAAAACTGCGGCAATCATAATCGAAATTTCATCTACTAAACCAACAGCAGTGATCACGCTGTCTAATGAGAAAACAATATCTAAGATACCGATTTGAACAACAGCACCCCAAAATACTTTGGCTTTAGCTTTGTCCACTTCTTTTTCCATATCTTTTTGCTCAATTGGAGCTTCTTCTTCAGCTTCAACTTCTAGATAGATTTCTTTAGATGCTTTCCAAAGCAAGAATAGGCCGCCACCAAACAGTATCAAATCACGGCCGCTAATTTCTTGATTAAATGCATTAAAGAGGGGTTCCGTTAAACCCATTACCCATGACAAGCTGAAAAGTAACAGGATGCGCGTTATTAAGGCGAACATCAAACCGAAGCGACGGACTTGATCACGCATTTCTGTTGGGAGGCGATTGGCTATGACGCTGATAAAAATAATATTGTCGATACCCAAGACGATCTCTAAAGCTGCTAACGTCAGAAAGGCAATAATAGTGTTTGGGTCAAGAATGAATTCAAACATTTAGTGATATTAATTTAATTAAACATTAAGGAGGGATAGAAAGCGTATCTTTTAGTATAAATATGGTATCGATGTCGGCTTTCGGTCTATTTGAGCATCTGAGTGTTAAGTAGCGTGAGGGCCTGCTTTCTGGTCAGTATTAGCCTATCCAAGCTCTTATGCTGTAGTGTCGGTTTAACCGACAGTAAATAATTCAGGCCGCCCAAAGAATCCAAACTGCACTGCATAGTTTATTACACAGTCCGGATTTATGCGTCTAAGTCATTAAAATAGAAATTTCCAGTTGGTCATGTTATTAAAATTGATTATTTTTTTCAATCAAAATCACATTCGTCATCTGAAAATTGGTATTCCAGGTTAATTTCTTTACGTGCTTGATGTTGCCAATGTAGCCGATCTTTTAATAGATCATATTTGACCGCATCTGCATACTCATTAAAGTAATCATCATCTTCATTTAGGTAGTAGTGTTTTTTCATCATGACCCCAGTGCTATGTCAGGTTTTTGACCTAAAAACTGAAGAGCAATTTAATGACTAACTTTGATAGATTGGTATTTTGCTCTGCAGATCCATTGCTTGCTGCGAATTCTGATGAGTTTGTGATGACATGTCTACCAATGACTTGAAAATTGATGATTAAAAACGACAATTTTGGGAGTAAATTTTTCTTAAAAATAAAATGATATAAAAATTTCTTCTACATCTAAACGAATAATATTTTTTGTCCGTAAATACTCCATAAATTTTTTTTAGCAGAGATGCTCGATTGCAAAAAAACTCTCACAAGGAAAGCTTTATGGAAGGGTTTTTCATCCTTGCGCCGGTTAAGTGAATTTAAGAGATACTCAGCGTGCTAATAGAGCAATATAAAAATAAAGCCAATCAACAGTGCTATAAGTATTCCAATGGCAACGATGCGAGTGAACTCACCTAACTTCATCCAGAGGGTGATTTGTTGGCCGGTGTGATATGCGGTGTTTTCTTGCTCTCTTTGTTTGATTCGCTCATGATAGCCATTTAACCAAGCATCATCTGCTCCAGCTAAAAATACGAGGGCATCATCTGTCTGGTAGTTAACAGATTCTTTGTATTTTATTAAGGTTAGCTGTGGAAGGCCTTGTAAGAGTAATAACTTATTTTCTTTTAGCCAGCCTTCGCATAATTTATTCGCAGCATCAGCCCTTTCACTGTGAGTTTGATTTTCTAACTCCAGTTGTGTCAGAAGCTTTTTACTTGATGCTTGGTTTTCTTTCACAGTAAACCCTTAAGACTAAGTGTCTTAGCTAGACTAATGATCTTTTAAGCATTGGGTACATATTTAAGACCCTACTTACTGAAGTGTCACTATCTAAATGTTGTTTTAAACGACATTACTCACAAATAAACTATGTTACTGTTAGACATGCTGATCAATCTTAAAAATACCTTCAGTAGTGATTTATGCCAATCTATTCTTGAAACCATACTTTTGCAGGGCTACGATTCTATTCTTATCACCGATGCATCAAATAACCCCAAAATTACCTACGCTAACTCAGCGTTCACGCAACTGACCGGCTATAGCTCAGATGAAATTCTCGGGAAATCACCTAAGATTCTCCAGGGCTCAAGTACCTCACAAAAGGTTATTCAACGCTTACGGCAATGTCTCATTGATGTCACGGTCTTTGAAGGTGAGACCGTAAATTATAAAAAAGATGGTACGATTTTTATGATGAACTGGCGCATGATTCCAATTATTGACAATGGAGAATTAAAAGCCTGGTTAGCAATCCAACGCGAAAAAGTTGTCACATGGTTACCAGATTAATAGACTACATTATCTTTTCTAAGCTGTGAGCCATTGAAATATATACACATTCCAGCAGCCATGAATTCTTCTAAGGCCAACTCGCACGTTCGAATCGTGCTGAGCAGGCCAAATACTCTTTTTATTAATCCTGTAATAAATATTTAATAAACCACCACTACTATTGATTTTTATCTTTTTAAGAGATTTAGATGGCGACATACAGCATCTATCATGCAGGTATATCCTTCAATACCTATCAAAAGTTCACCCTAGCACAAGAAATTACCAAGATTCATGCAAATGTCACAGGTGCTGAGGCTTACTTTGCTCAAGTAATCTTCAAAGAGCTGGATCTTCATGACTGTTTTATCGGAGGCGTCTTACTCGATGAGCCCCATATTTTTTTGAGTGGCCAGATTAGAAATGGGCGAAGTGAGCAGATCAAAAAGCAATTGTTAGTTGAGATTGAAATTGCGATTCAGAAAAACACCAAGCTTGCCAGTCATCAAATATGGGCATATCTTGATGAACTATCACCATCTCTGATGATTGAATACGGCCAAATTTTGCCATCGGTGGGTAGTGATAAAGCATGGTTTGCAACATTGCCAGATTCAATACAAAAAAAGTTAACCAAGCTGAACTCCTAACTTACGAGGCAGGTCGGATAGCATGTAGTTTTTACTAAAGAAATTTTATAAATCACAACTGGTCTCAAATAAGAAGAAACAATTTGAATAGTCTATTAAGAAGATTTCATACCATCTATTCTGGCAGTCTAGATTTAAAGATTTTGTTCATTTTAATGGCGCTAATAGTAAGTCAGTATTCTCGAGCAGATCAGAGTTCTTCCCCATACGACTTAAAAGTCAGTATTGATAGAGTGGGTGCTGGGTTTTCTATTGAAGCAAGTTATATTGCCAGCGTCAGTCAGTGTGAGGCATATGTTTTTCTAACCGACTATGAGGATGTTAGGATGACGCCCGGCTTGATTGAGTCTAAAGTTAAAAAAAGAGAGGGCAATAAAGTCACCATAGAAAGATTGATTGAGGAGAGGGTGCTCCTTTTTCCCTTAAGGATGCATTCTGTTCTTGAGTACACAGAACAGCTAAATCAAGGTTTGAGCTTTGTTCAAACAAAGGGTGATAGTAAGACTTATTCAGGTAGTTGGCGTATTAAAACAGGCGATAAAGGGGTTCAAGTACGTTATCAAGCATTTTTAGAGCCCAACTCTTCCGTACCTAAAGGGGTTATTGAGTATTTTATGAAAAATAATATGCAAAAAAGTTTTGAGAATATCGCTCAAGCAATGGATAAGAATCGTGATGCCCTCAGTCTTGCCTGCAGATAATATTAACGGTATCAGTCAAGATCTCGAGTAAGCTTTCTAAATAGGGGTTCACCCATACGAATAGCGTCTCCTAGTTTAAGATTCGCAAGTAATCGGTAGTTGCTTGGGGCAAAGACAATAATGGTTGAGCCATGTTGGAACCACCCCATTTCTTCGCCTCGATTAAATTGAACATCGCATTCAATAGTATTGGGACCTTGGTATTGAAGATGCAAAAGAAGATTAAGACAGTGGAGGCGAATGCTAGCAACTAGAATTGCTGCAACTGGAACCATAGTCAAAGTAGCTCCTATGCCCAACCCATTCTGATCGGTAAGTTCACATTCAAGAACTGCTCTCTCATTTTTGCAAAATAGTCGCTCAACTCTTTTTAGTGCAATAGGATTGACATTCCAGGTATCCCCAGAAATATAAGTCACTCTTTTCATGCGCATTGAGCTTGGTGAATGGAAGCGGTGATACATGCTAGAAGTGAGCCTGAGAGTTACATAATCACAGCCTTCATATTTCGCAGCCAAAGAGGGGATGGGTATTAAATCTTTGATGGTGTATGGAAACCCCTTGGCTTGAAAAACTTCCCCGTCCTTAACTTGGCCAAATGCACCCACTAATGCATCACAGGGGCTATTGAGGATATGAGGGTCTTGATGGATTGGTCTCGCATCGGGCTTTAGCTCGCGCGTAAAACAGGCATGCATACTTTTAAAGTGGGTGTTTTTTGCTTCCGTTAGATCCAAGGCGGAGAAAAATTGCCAAATTTTGATAGATACATAGGCGATTAGGGGGTTTTCGATCTGACTAAACCACCCAATAAGGCGAGTCAGGGTATTTCTAGGAATGCGATTGGTCAGAAGAAAATTCAGATCTTCCTGAGATAGCAGATTTTGTATGGTTTTCTTGATTGACATAATTTTGTCAAATAAATGAAGTAAAAGTGTAATGAATATTAATGGGAGTATTAATGGAAAATCAACTTGCGCTAAGTATATTCGGTGCTGGCCTCGGTCTTTGGATTATTAAGAAGGTTTATACAAGACTGCAACTTTCTATGGCAAAACATCCTTCGTTGGCTGGGCACTCAAGAATGGCCAAGCGAGTGGCTCGTTTGATTCCGCATTACTCATTTAATCAGAACATCTTTTTTAAGGTTGATGGAGCTCCTCAGGAAATCGCGCTGCTAAGAGAGGCGGGCTTTATGCGTCTATCAAAAGCTTACAAAGAGCGTTTTACAAAATCCGTTGAGCTGACTAACCAGGCTGCTGAAGTGATATCAGATTTGCAATTTACAGGAAGATATCGCGTTCCCTTTCAATTTAGCGATTTCGTTAGCAAGCATCTAAAGTCCGGTAGTTTCATGCAATCGTCCTCTGGCGTTTTAATGACAGATTTAGACGGAAATATTTTTTATGATCTGACTGGTTCCTATGGCGTCAACGTTCTTGGATACGATTTTTATAAGAAGGCGATTGAAGAGGGGGTAAAGCGAGTTTCTGACCTAGGCCCTGTTTTAGGGTTTTATCATCCTATCGTTGCAGATAACGTCAAGCGCTTAAAAGAAGTTTCTGGGCATGATGAGATCTCTTTTCATATGTCAGGCACAGAAGCGGTGATGCAGGCAGTTCGTTTAGCCAGATACCATACCAAAAAGAGTCATGTTGTCAGGTTTTGTGGAGCCTATCATGGCTGGTGGGAGGATGTTCAACCAGGTATAGGTAACCCACTTCCCCCGCGTGAAACCTATACGCTCAAAGAGGTTGATCAGGATACCTTGCGCGTTCTTCGTAATAAAAAGAATATTGCTTGTGTGCTAGTAAACCCACTGCAGGCCTTACACCCCAATAAGGGCGCTCCAGGCGATTCATCCCTTTTGGATAGTTCACGCAAAGCATTTTTTGATCGTGAGGCCTATACAAAGTGGCTTAAAGAACTTAGGCAGGTATGCAGCGATAAGGGAATTGTCTTAATTTTTGATGAGGTTTTTGTAGGCTTTCGTTTGGCACCAGGTGGCGCGCAAGAGTATTTTGGGGTTAAAGCTGATATGGTGACCTATGGGAAGACTCTAGGCGGTGGTTTACCAATCGGTGTCGTTTGTGGCAAAAAAGAGCTGATGATGCGATTTAAAGCGGATAAGCCAGCTGATATCTGTTTTGCCAGAGGCACTTTTAATTCTCATCCTTACGTAATGGGTGCTATGCAAGTTTTCTTGGAGAGTTTAGATACTGATCCGGTTAAAAAGATGTATTCTGACTTGGATGTCGTTTGGGATCGTCGCGCAAACGATCTGAACGAAAGTCTCTTATCACTCAACTTGCCTGTCAAGGTAGTGAATATGTCCAGTATTTGGACTATTTGCTATACGGAGCCATCCCGTTACAACTGGATGTTCCAGTATTACCTTAAGGAGCAGGGTTTGGCGCTCAGTTGGATTGGGACTGGAAGATTTATTTTTAGTCTGAATTACAGTGATTCAGATATGAATGCCGTTAAAGAAAAATTCATTCGCGCCGCTCAAGCCATGAAGCAGGATGGTTGGTGGTGGAATGAGGGCGGCTTGACGAACAAGATCATCAAGAGACAAATTCTCAGAGAAATGATTTTTGGTAGAAAGTCCTAAATCATTTCTCTGGCCAACACTTTACTGAGGAAGCGGCTCTTCCTCGTAATTACCATGATCCATTGGATCAATTAACTGGCCTTTAAGTAAATATAGTGGGGAAGTTGCATAAATCTTGGCATCATGAAACGGATCTGTCATGATTTTTGTCATCCAGGCAAATGCAGCTTCCACATTATGAATAAAGAATAAGTGGAATGTGCGGAATAATACCCCGCCAACGCCAAGCCAAAGCCATAGCAATCCTGTTTGCCTTATGAATCCGTCGGTATTTGTGAAAGTATTGAGGGCAACAAATTTTTGCAACCATACTGGGTTAGCCCAGACTAGCAGAGGGATCGCAGCCCATATCGAAAGAAGCACTACCTTTCTGTTGAGGTTGTAGCCCACCTTAATTTGTTCTTTATATTCATGTGTGGCTTTATTTACTTCGTCGTAACCTTTTGGCTCGAAGAAAAAATGACCACTTTGTCGTGTTGTCATAGCAACAAGCCATGCAAGCAGTGATGCTGCAATAGGGTCTATAAAAAGTAAAACATATGCAGTCAAAAAGCTGACAGCACTAACTAAGTGTAATGACTGGTTAATGCGGCTATGATGATAGTAGCGATGATCATCCCACCGTTGCTTTTTTAAGGTTTCTAGAAAATGAATCAATTTAGTTTCCAATACTTGTTGTGAACATCATGACAAAATAGTGACGCCTATGTAATATTTACAGTTTAAATATGACAATAAGAAGACAGTCAATACTGAGACTGTCACAAAACTGTTATGAAATTAACGAATACTCAGGCGATGACTTGCGTAGATAACCATTTAGAAAATAATGCTCTTTCAGTCGAGCCCTTAAATATCTCCATCGTCACAGAAACCTACCCTCCAGAGGTCAATGGAGTTGCAAGTACATTAGCCCGCTTTATTCGTGGCTTAAGGGATCTAGGCCACCACATTACGCTCGTAAGGCCGCGTCAAGGAAGGGGGGATAGCCCCGTAATCCAAGGCCATTTTCAGGAAATACTGACTCATGGAATTCCTATCCCTGGCTATAGCTCCTTAAAGGTTGGCCTGCCAAGGCAAGGGATGTTCCTCCAGCAATGGTCAGTTAATCGCCCTGATTTAGTTCATATCGTGACAGAAGGTCCTCTTGGGTGGTCAGCGCTAGAGGCTGCTCGGAAACTGGGTATTCCTGTTTGCTCGGATTTCCGAACGAATTTTGACGCTTATTCATCTCATTACGGATTGAGTTGGCTAAAAAGCCCAATACAGAAATACATGAGGTATTTTCACAACAGAACAAACTTCACCATGGTGCCGACCCAAGGGCTTAAAAATCAACTACAAAATGCTGGTTTTGAGAGGCTTAGAGTATTAGCTAGAGGGATTGATACTGACTTATTTAATCCCTCCAAGCGTTCAAGAGAATTAAGAGAGAGCTGGGGCGTTAAAGATGGTGAAGAAGTCGTTGTCTATGTTGGCAGGCTCGCATCAGAGAAAAACTTACTGGTGACTGTGGGCGCTTTTAAGGCGATGCTCGCGATTAAGCCAAATCTGAAGATAGTGTGGGTTGGTGATGGGCCACAAAAAAGTTTTTTAGAGCTAACATGCCCCAACAGTATTTTTGCAGGTATTCAGTCCGGTGAAAGTCTGGCTCAGTACTATGCCAGTGGCGATATATTTCTTTTCTCAAGCTTAAGTGAAACATTCGGAAATGTGACTTTAGAGGCAATGGCCAGTGGTTTAGCGGTATTGGCATACGACTACGCAGCTGCTGGTCAAGTCATTCAGAGCGGGATAAATGGAATGTTGGCTAACTTCAATCATTCCGATAGTTTCATCAATCAAAGTCTTGAATTGTTGAAGAAGGGTTCTGAGTTGGATGTTTTAAGAAAAAATGCTCGACAAACTACCTTGAATATCTCCTGGGAATCTGTCACAGCCAAATTAAATCAAAATTATTACGAGCTCTTACACAGCTATCCCCCACAAGAAAAAAAGATGAATGCCCTAGCTTTAAGCGAGGCTTGCATTAAACAATGAAGCGTATTTTCTATGTTGTTGCTTCTTCACAATTTATATCTTCTATAACAGACAACGCTTTACTAATTGCATCGATTGCTTTGTTGCTTCATATGAGTGAGCCTAGTTGGTTTTCTCCAGCACTAAAAATTTTCTTTGTAATTCCTTATGTCATTTTTGCTCCTTTCGTTGGCGCATTCGCAGACTCAAGACCTAAGGGTCAAGTGATGTTGGTTTCTAATATTCTTAAAACAGGTGGTTGCATATTGATCATGTATCAATATTTTCAATTGGATAAACAAGCTACAGGTCCAATAGAAAATCAAATAGCCTAGACTTGAACACTATTGGAAATGTAGGCCACTCATATAAAAAAGATTGTCAAATTGCCATCAAACGGTCATAAATTAAAATAAGAATAGACTTTTATTCAAGACATAAGGATGTTATGGGCATTTGCTTAGCAAGGATTTTATGTTTGCAGCTTTTGTTAATATCCCTTACCTGCTTTGGCGCCAATGATGGGCCACCTTTTGATTTAAAGGTATTCGTAGGAAGATCTGGTTCCGGTTTTCAAGTGCAGGCTACTTACGTTGCACCAGTTAATGAGTGTCAAGCTTATGCTTTTTTAACTGATTACGAAGGCGCTAAAAATATCCCGGGTATCAGAGATTCCAAAGTACTTTTGAGGAATGGTAATAAAGTTCAAGTTGAAAGGATTGCAGAAGAGCGAATTTTATTTTACCCAATTCTACTGCGCTCAGTCTTAGAGTTTTCGGAAGTTTCGGATAAACGTCAGGAATTTATCCAGATAGAAGGTGATGCAAAATCGTATAAGGGTAGCTGGACTATTGAGCCAGATAAAAATGGTACTCGATTTACACATCACGCAACATTTGAGCTGGAAACATCTATTCCATTCTTTTTAATTAGATTCTTTATGGAAAATAGTGCTACTAAGCGCTTTGAAATCATGGCTGATCGTGTTTTATTGCAAAAAAATACTTTAAGTGGGAGTTGTGGGAAACTTGCCTAATTGTTACATTAAAATCAATATCCCAAATTCTTCCTTGTGATTCTCTATAAGAATTAATTAGGATTATATTGAAGTAGTAGAGCAATTTGAATTGCTGATGAGGGTCATGATGCATACCAGATCTTTGTACCTCTTGCGACATGCTAAGGCTGAAAGTGCCATCCTTCAGTCTCCTGATGAGGATCGCCCCTTATCTAACAGAGGTATTGATGATGCTAAAAAATTGGCTACAAAACTAATTAAAAAAGAAATTAGATTTGATCTTATCATCACAAGTCCTGCAATTCGAGCTATCTCAACTGCTCAAATAATATCGAATCGTCTTGAGCACAAGCAAAGATTTTTAGAAGTTGATAAAAAGTTATATCAAGCAGATTGCACTACATTGTTGACAATAGCGAGCAAACTGCACAAGAAAATCAAAAGTGTCATGTTTGTGGGCCATAACCCGGCATTAGAAGATTTCGTTACTTTAATTGTCGGCGAATCAGTTTTAATGCAGACCTGTGCATTGATAGAGCTTACTTTCGAATTTAAACATTGGAAGGATCTCGATAAAGCACCATTAATCAAAATGAAGTTGCTAAATTAAGCTCCGTTGATAATTAGGTCCAATTCAATTTTTGCAGCTGGATTAATGCTAACCAATTTCGCCTGCCAACACTCATCTGCTCTTTAAAAAAGGTTACTGGTGTTGGTGGCTGAAGTGTCAAATTGGCCTCTGAATCACCCATCATATTACGTGGCACTAAGCCATGTTTATTACACAGACGTTTTATCGGACGATTCCAGCTGATGCAATGCATGAAGAGATGATGGTAATGGCGATTACGAGCCCATGTAATAGCTTCGTCCATCATGGTATCGGCAATACCTTGCTTGCGGTATTTTGGGCTCACAATGACGCCAAACTCTACTTCAGTCCCGCGTGAAGCAATATGAATAGTGCCTGCCCACTTGCCATCGATTTTTGCTACTAAAAAATGGTTATTTTTAGGATCACTTTTAAACCGCTTGACTAGGGCGTCAATGGAGTTCTTGCTCATTGAATGACCAAAGTAGCCATGGAGAGTTTGTGGATCTTGGGCTTTTAACCAAGATCCATATTTTGAATACTGATTTTTTGAGAGAAACTCAGTACTCAACATCACATTACTCAATATGACTATGAGTGCGGTAATACTTTGCTTGCTGGGCTTTAGCCTCAACCCATGCGGACCAAAGATCCTGAATTACTTGTTCAATATTTTTCATAATTTAAAGCCCTCTTGGAGTGGTTAAGTGATACAGGTAATTACGAGTGAGTTCTTCAACTTGCTGATGGTTATTAGGGTTGCGGCTATTGATGAAATGCTCTAAATCGTAGCTTTTGGATTGGTCACCAAAAACTTGATTGAAGAGGCTCAATAATCGTGTCATTTAAGGCTCCTTATCTAAATGTATTAGGGTTAATACTTAATTAGAGTAAATCTTTAATAAGTATCTTGCATGACAGCAATGTATCTTTTGGGAATAAGACCCATATATTTCTATTGAAATGCAATATTTCTAATGAATTTCCTAAAAAGAATAAGGAGTGGGTCAATTTGATTTTGACACTCAATATGTCAACATAAAGTTACAAGATGGAATATAAGAACCACCCTACATTGAAGAGAGAGCTTGAAGTTCTCACTGAAGAAATCAAAAAGCGGTGTCTTTATGGAAACGGTAAGCCTGAAAAATTAGGCAAGAAACATAAAGAGCATTAAGGCCTAATCTTCTAAATCCTCGCTGCTGTCATCTACCCGGTATTCCAGCTGTATTTTCTTTAATACTGGATGTAAGAGTGGATTCGCATCTTTTGGTGATGGATCAGTTAAGAGGTAGTAGCCATAAAAGGGTATGGGTTCTTTTTCAGCAAGCTCGCGATCTTCAGTAGTAAAGGTAGTCATTGGTGCTCTCCCTCAATTAATTAGAAGTGGTTACCTATGGGCTGTTAGAGCAAACTGAGGAGACCGGAAAGGAGCAGAATTGCTCTTCATCTCCCATAAGTAAATTGCATTCTCAATCAATAAATGTGACAAATCTATCGTTAACTGAAATATTTAGGACTAAATTTTAAGAGGTGAAATTGTCATATTTGAGCTTGATAAAACGGCTTTAAATGTGACAAAGAGTTTTGAGTATTCACAGAAATGTCATGAGAAAAGTGGAGCATCACAGTCAAGTTCAACAAAAATTGAAGGTGATAAAAAATGCTAAATCAAAATCTAAGTGACAAAATTATTGAATTAAGAAGATTGTCTGCTGAGTATTATCAGAAGGCAGCCTGGAATCAGTTATTAGCCTTAGATAACTACAGGGAAAATAATTTCCTAGCTGCAGAGCGTTTTGCGCAACTGTCATTTGAAGATCAGATGAATGCAATGGAATACGCAGAGCTAGCTGACGCAGAATTTGACTTGCATCTAGAGTTGGAGTTTGAATAAAAAAGTTAAAGCTTAAATTCGGGGCATACGATTTAGGGCTATATTCACACTAATTGCCTTCGTCTTTAAATCTTTTTTAATCGAGATTTAACTCAAAATCATCATCAAAAAATTGGTAATCCAGATGAAGTTGTTTACGGATTCGGTGTTGCCATGTAAGCCGTTCTTTTAATAGATCGTGCTTAATTGAATCTGTGTACTCGTCAAATGAATCGTCATACTCACTAAAATAATGGTGAATTCTCATAACTTGCTCCAGGATCTATTAAGGTTTTTGACCTATAGACTGAAAGAAAAAGACATTACCTTTTTTGATGCAATTACTTTTACCTTCAGTCACCTCGCTTGCTGAAGTGTGATCATCTAAAGATTACATGTCTATCATGACGATAAAAAATCCTCGTATAAGCGCTTAGATGATGGTTAAAAACGACAATTGAGTACTGTGTGATTCCTTAATTAAGAAAAATATTCTTTGTAAGACTGCTGACGCTTATCTATTTCTTTAATCTCTAGCGAGGCTCACTTTTATTAGGAGGCAATGGCTGCTTAAATTGAACGCTAGATTGTGACAATTCATTGACTCTTACATGACTTATTGACATATAGCTATGCTAAATTGCTTGACGAAATCTAGAAATAATGAAGCTAAAAAAACAAAAAAATATGAATAAATTAGAGCTAATAGAGTTGATTTCAGCAGGGGCAGACATCCCAAATGCTGATGCTAAGCTTGCATTGGAGTCGATCGTATATCGAATTGTGGAGACAGTTAGTGCAAATGAAGTAGTGCAGATCGGAGGCTTGGGATCATTTGTCCAAACTCAGCGAAGCGCTCGGATGGGGCGCAATCCTTCTACGGGGCTCTCAGTTCAAATCCCAGCCATTAAATCAGTAGGCTTTAGAGCTAGCGCAGCTTTTAAAAAAAAGATTAACCAATCTTAATTTAACTTGATGTATACGAAGTGAGGCTTTAATGATTACATTATTAATCGCAGTCTTGAGTATCTGTTTTTCTGTACTGGCTCAGTTTCTGCTCAAGTCAGGCCTTCAGGGATTGAGTATCGACGGATTTTCTGCTTACTTGCACTTAGCAAAAAATTGGAAGATATGGGCTGGTTTTGCATGCTACTCGACCTCGGCCTTGATTTGGCTGCGGGTGCTGGCTGATTGGGATGTAAGTAAGGCTTACCCAATGATGGGTATAGGCTTTGTACTGACTTTGTTGGCGGGCTTGTTATACGGGGAACTTATCACTACAAGTCGAATCATTGGGGTGGCAGCAATTTTTATCGGCGTCATTTTAGTAGCGAGAAGCTAATTTTTTAAACTCGCTAATATCATTAGTTACTACGCACCTAGTTTAATTAAATCTTGTACTTTTAAGGTTGCAGTTTTTTGTGCTACCAAAGCAAGAATAAATTTTTTAATATCATAGCTATTAAACGGACAGACGAGATAGGTGTATTCCAGATAGCCTATGCCACCCCTTTTTCTTTTAAAGTCACCAGCTCCTGAGCTGTAATTTAATAATAGTCGTTGATCTTTTGCATATGTATAGATCGCTGCAAAAAGCACTCTATATGACCCCTCTAGATTAAATTTAGTGTCGTAACCTAGCGCCGGGACTGTCAATGTATGACCGGCTCTTAGAAGTAATGCAAAGGAGCAAATCTGCTGATCTAGTCCACGTATTAGCAGGCAGGACATCACCCCTTGATTAACTACATCATCAAAGAATTGAACTGTGTATTGAGGGTTTAATAAAGAATGTTTATGAAGATAGATTTTTTGATACAGATCATGAATGCGTATCAGACTGTCTTGATCAAGCTTGCTACAAACTTGCACATCTAGATTAAGTTTTTTTAGAAGCGCAAGATCTCTTTTAAGGTGTGATGGGATTGATACATTTTCGCAACGTAAATCAAATTCATATATCACTCGAGAGGGAATGCCTAAATATCCGAATGACTTTAAATTGCTAATAAGTGTTGGATGCCTATGGGGCAATAGATTTCGAACGCCGATATAGTAATTGGGGTTTAATGCCCTCATTTTTTTTGCAATACTCAGCAGTTCATTTTCCTGTTCTGCATTCCAGATCGAAGTTGAGATTGGATAATTCCCAATAAATATGGTTTTATCAATTCCTAATAAATAGGAAAGTTTTCCAAGGGCAGCGATTAAAAGAGCAACAACAGGTTGGTGTCTACACTCATGGGTTAAATAGTCAAACCAGCCACTCCTCGGTGAAAAAAGATAGCTGGTATTTTTTTGTCGTCTGGGAAAGGCAATGCTGATAGGAACTTTCGTATCACCCTCCCATAACAAGCTTGCGCATGCATTGCTAACCCAATCTACTAGTTTCACCATGGGCCATTTATCAGTCATATTGCTAAGATCTTAGGTAGTTAATTCATAAAGATGGAAGCCGCCATAAATTGCAGAGCGATCCTCATGAATGAGCTGATCTGATGTAGCGTGATTTCGCTTCCATAGAGCATTTAAATCCTCGCTCAGGGCTGTTTCAATTGGCGAAGACTTACCAGCAGTTCTGAAAATAATTCTGGCGCCCGGGTTGGCTGTCCGAGTAATTTCTGTCCATAAGGTACATATTTCTTCTGCTGTCATCCAATCTTGGGCATCGAGTAACACCACTGCATCAACTGAATTGGCCGGCATTCGCTTGAGAGCATCTAGTACATTATTTTGCTCTATGGAGAGTCTGTCAATGTTATTGCGTATGAGTTCAAAGTACTGTTCTTGCAAATACAGTGGCTTATTTGTTGGGTTATTGTGATCATAGCTTCTGCCGTAGGCTTGACAGGCGAAGTAATTGTTGTTGATGTTATCAATCGTTGCCAATTTTCTGGCTCGTTCTTTGAGAACCTGTGCCATGCTTTCAGGGCGATCTTCGCAAAGGCTGGCATGCTGGCTTGGTGGTATGCCCAGATTGTATAAAGCTACTGGGCTACCCATAATCTTTTTCGCTAGTCTAGAGTCAAATATTTTGGCTACATTTTCATCAAACCATTTTCCTTGGGCTTCTATTGAAGGTTGCTTTAGCAGATCATCCAATTTGACGCGATAGATTTTGGCACTTATGTGAATTAATCCAATGAGCTTACCGAGTAAGCCATATTTATAAAACCCTTTTTCAAACATGCGGATACGCTCAAAACCTTTAATACCGCCTTCCCAATAGTCTCGTGTAGCTTTATTTAAATGAGGTGCTAGCAGATCTCTATATAGCCTAGGATTATTGACTGATTTTGCTTCACCAAAAAACCTGTAAAAATTCTTATATTCGAGTCTTCTAATTCCCTCCATCTTTAGATGCACTAATGCGACATGAGTATGGTTAAGATCTACCGCAGTAATTTTTTTAGGGCTAGCAGTGAGGTAGGAGAGGGCGTTACAACCGCCAGAAGCAATTGTAATGAGATGATCTGTAGGTTTTAGTACAAGGGCTTTGAGATCAACTACGGGATCTTCCCAAATTTGAGGATAGACTAAGCGCTCAAACCAAAGAGCAAAAAGTCGATCATGTAGTGTGACCTTTTTCTTTCTTGCATATACAGCGTCCTTAAGGAGTTTTTTTGAGCGTGATAGGTTTGAATCTGGAAGTGCTGTAAGGTTGTCCATTGCTTTCATTAATTTGTGAACAAAAGTATATTAAAGTCACAAATCAAGTCAAAGTAGCGACACTTTTATTACAAATTTATTAAAGCTTATCAACGGTAATAAAACTGTCAACAAACTAACATACCATCAGCTCGTTATAAATTTATTCTTAATTCTTCATGCTCCTCACCTCTAAACCAAAGGCAGTAACAGTGATTCTCAAAGAAGTGTTGAAAGCCGCTCGTGAGGAGCGGGGCTTAAGTCATGAAGAGCTTGCTGAAATAGCCTGTCTTAGAAAATGGCAAATTAAGGAGCTCGAAGAAGCAGAGACCTTTTTGACCTTCTACACAATGGCCATCAAGATACAGGCGGCTAAGAGAGTGGGAGCTTATCTCGGCCTTTCAGAGCATCAGTTTTTATCTTCAATCGAGGCAATGGGTTGAGTAATGTATTGGACTATTAAAGTTCGTCATTTTGATGAGAGCGGATCTCACACCTCCAAGATCAGAATGTATGGCGAGAACTTGAGAGAAGTCATGTCTAAGGTGCTTGATATACATCGGAAGTCCTTACTTGTTTCTTACCAGGTAGATCATGGTCCGGAGATTGAGTTTGAAAATTTAAACTAGAGTTCATTTGTCGCGTAAATTAAAACTAAATTAAATTGATAACTTGGTTAATTAAGCAATCTGTCTCGCGTACCAGTTACACAATTTATCCCACAGAGCCGTTTTTACTCTGTAAGCTATTGAAATATATAGACTTTCTAGCAGCCGCGAATTTTAGGGCCGAGGTTGTACATTCGAATACTGCTTGGCAGACCAAATTTCATAGGCCCGTACCGCACACAATCAACACAAGTGAATAAAGCGCTCTTGGTGCTGCTTTAGTTCATTGCACAGTTTGTTCTTAGCTTGCTCGACTAAAGCTATAAGAAATTCGTATTATGGTGTTCCTTTAGGATTTATCTAAACTTCGTTTGGGGGCTAATCGTCATCTCTGACAGCTATCCGTCCATGAGTATCTAAATCAGACTCATCTACCTCTAAATAATCATCTTCAATCACTGTTGCACCCTCAAGGTGCTCAATGAATTCTCGAATGGCATAGTAAGGCGCAATATTTACATGGTCATCATTTTGATGATCCCAGGTCTTGTAACGAAAGACAGTTAGCTTCATTTAGTATTTTCCTTAAATAAGCTCATGATCCAAGGCGATGCTTGGAGCTGCGATTGGCGTAGGCTTTGCGAGCTTCAACCCAAGCTAAAGCCGCTTTAATGAACAGGCGTTTTAGTTTTGCCATGATTTATAGGCCCTTTGAAGTGCAATGGTGGTTGAAATAGTCACGAGTAAATTGCTCAACTTGCTCGTGGCTATTAGGATTGCGGCTATTGATGTATTGCTCTAAATCATTACCTTTGGTCTGGTGGCCAAAGGCTTGATTCAAGAGACTCAAAAATTGTGTCATTTAAGGCTCCTTTGGTAAAAATACTAGGGTTACTACCTATATAGTATGTGCCTTATTGATGAATATTGCGTGACAGCAAAATATCTTTTTAGATTAAAAGCTCTTAAGTTCATGATTAAAAGAACTATTTGTCGTCATTTGGTCATAAAACTCCAAAAATGCCCCAAAATCGATCAAACCCGCATTAATCTTGTATAGAAGTGGTCTAAATTAGAATCAAAACTCAATTTCAACAAGAAAAGGCTTCAAGATGAGCGCATTAAAAGAGGCTATTGAAAAACTAAGAGAGACTGGTTCTATTGGGCTGAAAGACTTTAAAAGTCTGAAGATGAAGGATGTTGAGCACTTCACCGAAGAAATCAAGCGGTGGTGTCTTTATGGCAATGGCAAGGCTGAGAAGCTGGGCAAGAATCATCAAGAGCATTAAAGGGCTTGAAGGCGAAAACCTAGCATCGAACTAGGGTGCTGAGATTTGCAATCTCATGCATCACCCATACTGCCATTTCGCCACAAAAAAAGCCATCTCTTGGATGGCTTCGCAACAGAAGATCTGGTTTTATGTATTAAGGCAAAGGATGAGGGTAGTAGCAAATAATGCAACGCATGAAAGAATGAGATAGGCGCTTACTCCTGGTGAAGAAAGCAAAATATTTTTATTCATGGTTTGCTCCAAAGTCCTTTAGCCTGCTTGTAGGCTCATCAAAATCCAATAAGAAATTATTTTTACGTCTCCGTAGATGTCTGATGATAAGTCGATCTTTTAAGTGATTCTCTGGGTCTAATTTTCTACTGAAATTTTTGAGCTCATACGGCTCAGTATTGCTTTCGTTAAGTGGCATGGTCAATCTCCTTGGTGAATGATTGAAAGTGTTGCATTCCCAAGGATTCGGTCCTTGGAAGATCATTTAACAGCTGTCTTATGAACTTGCAATGGCACTTTTATGACAAAAAATTAGCTTTGATTTGTTGCAATGCCATAAGAGATACCAGCTAATGAGCCTAGTGGGTGAGTAATAATTCACAAGGCATACATTCCGAATGTTTAATGATTTATTTATCTAAGGAGAATGTCATATTGGTTTTGTAGAATATAACCATGCAATTAAAAGTAATCGACAGCTTTTTAGCTAAAACAGTTCTTGATGATGATGTGATTGGGCTTACTCCATTAAAGGTGGGGAGTTATCCAATTAGGGCAATTGAAGATGAGCAATATGAAGTTGCCAAATCTAAGGCCACTATTTGCTATCTCACAAGTCATGAACTAGAGCAAATCATCATGTCCAAAGCCGCTGTCATTATTAACGAGTAATCTCAATCCCCTTTACCTAGTAAGTATTAGACTGGGATCATTCATACGAGGAATTAATACATGTGTCGATGGATGGCCTACGCTGGAGAAAAGATTTATCTTGAAAATCTTCTTTTCTTGCAAAAGAATTCACTGATCTCCCAAAGCCTTAAAGCAACAAAATCTAGCTTTACTACTAATGGGGATGGTTTTGGTGTGGCCTGGTACGGAGGTAAAAAAACTCCAGGTCTATTTAAGGATGTTTTACCGGCTTGGAATGACGAGAACTTAAGACAGCTTAGCCAGCATGTCAAAAGTGGTCTTTTTTTAGCTCATGTAAGAGCTGCCACTGGCACTGGAATCTCACGAGCTAATTGCCATCCCTACACTTATGGTAAGTGGAGTTTTATGCATAATGGCCAAATTGGACATTGGCAATTTCTACGCCGAGATATTGAGTCCTTGATTTCAAAGAATTATTATCATTATCGGCTAGGCACTACAGATAGTGAGGCTTTTTTCTTGCTAGCGCTTTCTTGTGGATTAGAGAAAGACCCTATACGAGGTATTAAAAAGGCAATCGAGAAGGTTATCGCTCTTTTAGAGGCTAATGGGGCAACTGAACCGTTTAGATTTTCAGCAGCCCTTAGTGATGGTAAATCTATTTGGGCTTTTAGATATTCAAGTGATCAGCAGTCACCATCCCTTTTTTATGGCACACCTGATTTGCATAAAAAGCAAGCTCAGTCGAAGATAATTAACACGATTGCCTCTGAGCCATTTGACGATGATTCAGATCATTGGACTGCGGTGGGTGAGTCTAAAATTATTCTATGGAAAAACAAGGCGGTTTCAATTAGTCCGCTTTTCTAATGTGTCTAATAGAATAAACATGCAATTTCAATCAAAATTTCTTTGTTTGATTCTTGCACCCTTCCTGTTCATGAGTCTTCCAGTATTTGCTCAAAATACCCAATACGGAGTAAGACCGTTTTATTTGATTGATGCGATGAAGGAGGGGCCATTAAAAAGTAAGCTAAAAAGTTGCTCTGCTAACACCCCCCAACGCACTACATTTTCCATAGCACACCGTGGCGCACCATTAGAGTTTCCTGAGCATACCGTAGAGTCTAATAAAGCTGCTGCATTGATGGGGGCTGGTATTTTTGAATGTGATGTCACTTTTACAAAAGACAAACAATTGGTTTGTCGTCATGCCCAAAATGATTTACAGGCAACGACTAATATTTTATTGACTAATTTGCATGAGAAATGCACCAAGTCCTTTGCTCCAGCTAATGGTACAGACCCCGCCATAGCAGAGTGTCTTACAGCGGATATCACTCTTGAGGAATTTAAAACCCTACGCGGCAAAATGGATGGGTTTAATAAAAATGCCAAAGACATACAGTCATACATGGCAGGTACTCCACCTTGGAGAACTGAACTATATTCCGAGGCGGGCGGCTCTTTATTAACGCATCAAGAATCTATCGCTCTATTCAAGAGTTTTGGAGGTAAATTTACTCCTGAACTCAAAGAGGCGGTAGTGCCCATGCCCTATTTGGGTTTTACCCAAGAGCACTATGCACAAGCTCTCATTAATGACTACAAGAAGGCTGGCGTTTCTCCAAAAGATGTTTTTCCACAATCATTTAATTTGAATGATGTGATGTACTGGATCCAAAATGAACCGGAGTTTGGAAAGCAGGCAATTTATTTGGATGGTCGATATGAGGATAAAGGGTTTAATGCTGCTCAGCCTGAGCTTTTAAAACCCACCATGCAAGAGCTTTATGCAAAGGGAGTACGTTATATTGCTCCCCCAATATGGGTGCTGCTGACTACTGGCATCAATGGGGCAATCATTCCATCAGCTTATGCCAGAGCAGCAAAGGATGCAAAATTAAATATCATTACATGGTCCCTGGAGAGAGGTGGCCCAATGAATAAAGGGGGAGGGTGGTATCACCAATCCATTAAATCAGCCATACACTCCGATGGGCAAATTTATGAGGTATTGGATGTTTTGGCTAAGCAAGTAGGCGTTAAAGGGGTCTTTTCGGACTGGCCTGCAACAGTTACTTACTACGCCAACTGTATGGGACTTTAGTTATTGCGTAAATGAACAACTCTTCATTAAGGCATTGCGTACTTTATTACATAGTCCCAATTTAAGCTTGTAAGTCATTGAAATTGTATTAAATGGGCTGTCATGAAAGTTTCATTTATTTGGTGCATATTGCACTCTCTTGGTTCAATTTTGGCTAAAAGCTAGATTAAGTAGCCATAAGATAGTTATGAACTTAATTGAAATATCAGAACTAACTGTGAACAGTACCCCTTAGGAAATCAAATATGCAACACAAACTAAATCAGCAGCACAAATCTGAGAAACACGACAAGTTAAATACAAAGCACAAACCAAGCTTTTATGTCACTGCTTGTGCCGTTTCGGTTTTTACTGCTGTTTTGAGTACTGCCGCCTTTGCTGCCTACGGTGTGATATCTACTGGTATCAAAATTCTGTCTCTATAGAGAAAAGACTGAAGTCAACTAAAGAATGGTGGGGATTAGATGATGGATCCTAATTCCTAGCTGATTTTCGCCCTGAGAATTCCTCAAACCCTCATCAGAAATGGTGGGGGTTTTGTCTTTAAAGTGATACCTTAATAGACACTTAAGCATTGCACAATGCTATTTTTACGCTGTAAGCCATTGAATTATAACGATCTTAAAACAGCAAGTAATTCTTCTAAGGCCTTGGCCGCACGTTCGAATCGTGTTGGGCAGGCTAAGATCTATTGTTAATCATCATCCCAGCTTTAGTATTGCGCTCTGTTGGCATCATTTTGGATGAGATGATGTCAATCGCCTAGCTCTCTTCGTTTATAGTACAAAAAGCATCCATACGCAGCTGTTAACCCTTACATAGCCAGATCCATATTAGAAACGGAAAGCAGATG
>Ga0209085_1000498_pt1 | contig 28839 bp, 23 predicted proteins | sample C_131016_EF_Meta_FD_187310 | JGI IMG/M metagenome (GOLD analysis project Ga0209085, IMG submission 187310) | Freshwater microbial communities from Lake Croche, Canada to study carbon cycling - C_131016_EF_MetaG (SPAdes) (version 2) | ecosystem: Environmental > Aquatic > Freshwater > Lake...
CCCCTATTTCTATGCCAGCTATGGGGGGGGCCTCGGGACGGACTATTTTCAGAATTACGTCAACAATGGCCGCTTCGATTACTCGGCCATCGCGAACAACGTCATCGAGGGGCACAATGCGACAACCTACTATCCCCTGAACTATTGCGATCCCGACTACGTGCAGCGCTGGGGGGACGGTGGCGGACGGACAGGGGGTGATCCCAACTCTTCGGCAAACGCAAACGCCGCGGCCCGCCCGGTCATCCTCAACCGCCCTTTCCGTAATGTGGGCGAGATCGGGGTCGTCTTCCGCGATACCCCCTGGCGCACGCTCGATCTGCTCTCCGAAAAAAGCGCCGATGCCGGTTTGCTCGAAATTTTCACCGTGGGCGAGAGTGCAGCTACTACCGTCGCGGGAAGGGTCAATCTCAATTCCGCAGGCCGTCCCGTGCTGGAAGCGCTGCTGACCGGAGCGGATCTCAACCAGGCTTCCACCCCCACCACCATTTCATCGGCCTCGGCGGTCAGCCTGGCCACCGATATCCTCAGTCGCCGCGCCACCAACGGCCCCATCGAAAACCTCTCCCAACTCCCCGCTCTCTTCCCGCAGACCAACAGCGTCTCCACCGCCTATCCCGCGACCAAAACGCAGCGCGAGGGCGCCGTCCGCGCCTTGGCTGGGGTCGGCTCGACCCGCACGTGGAACCTCTTCATCGATGTCATCGCGCAGAGCGGACGCCTTTCGGCCAATGCCACAGACCTCGGCTCAGATTTTATCGTTCAGGGCCAGAAACGTTTCTGGTTGAACGTCTCCCTCGACCGCCTGACTGGGGAGGTCGTCGCCAGCCAGATCGAGCCTTATGATCAATAGCAGAAACACCCTCCCCTTCCTCCTCGCAATCCTCTGCTGCTCAGGCACGACCCTCGCCGCCCCCGGAGACCAGGCCGAGAAACCAACTGCCCCGTTCATCGAAACGGGCAATGCGCCAGTCACGATCACGAGGGTTTTTGAATACCCCACCAAATTCCCCGATGCCTCCAAGCCAGATTTCGCACCACTCCCGCCCGGCATCGGCCAGGCGCAGATCACCAAAACGGTGACCGAGATCAACGGCCCCGTCAAACGTGTGCTGACCTATCGCGGCACCTCGACCTCCCCCTCCGAATTCTGGGTGGCGGACGGCACGCTCATCGGCCCGCATCCCCGCGATCCGGCCGAGGTTGTCGTGGCGGGCGCGGCCATGGACGAGAACATCGGTGACCTGCGCCAGCGCTTCCCTGATGCCAGTTGGGCCGCAGAAATAAATTTCGTCAAATGGGAGGCCGCCGACGGGGAAAAATGCCGCGTCCACACCACAAACCTCCCCCCGGCCACAAGCTCGATCGCCATCAACCCGGTCTCCGGCGTGGTCACCGCATGGATCTCGGAAAATTCACGCCGTCCTGTCAAAATCAAGGCCGCCGATAAAACGATCCACTTCACCTATGCGGCCGGCCCCGCGCAACCCGTGGCCCTGCCCCAAAAATATGCCGAGTTTCTCGCCATGCTGAAACTTGGGGCCACGGGCCGCGCACGCTAGGCCAATCTAAAATAGCAGTCAGCCAAACGAATATGAATACCCAAACCGACCTCCACGCCTTCCTGAAGAGCCACCTGCTCGAAAACATCATGCCCTTCTGGATGCGGCATGCTGTCGATCACACGAACGGCGGTCTCTTCACCTGCATCTCCGACGACGGCACATTACAAAGCCGGGACAAATATCTCTGGTCGCAGACGCGGGCGCTGTGGACGTTTTCCGCCCTGTATAGGCGGGTGGGCGCGTCGGGCGAGTGGCTGGCCGTCGCGGATGGACTCTTTGATTTTCTCAGCGCCCATGGCCGCGACGCGCAGGGCCACTGGGTGTTCGCCACCGACGAATTCGGAGTTACGACGCGGGGAGCCGAGAGCATATACACGGACGCCTTCGCGATTCTCGGACTGGTCGAATATTTTCATGCCACCGGCAAACAAGAGGCGCTCGATCTCGCCACGGAAACTTATCGCAATGTGAGCTTGCGCTTGGAGCAGCCGGGTTCGTATCCGACCGCCCCCTATCCGACGCCGGATGGCATGATCGCCCACGGCGAGGCCATGATTTTTTCGCTGGCCTTCTGCAATCTTGGCCGGGCCGCGAGCGACGACGGAATCCTTTCCCACGGCCGCAAGCTCGGCGGCATCGTGCTGGATCATTTTGTCCGCGCGGACCGCTGCGTCATTCTCGAATACATCAACTGCGATTTCACTACGGTGGAAACGCCGGAGGGCCGGGCAATGGTGCCAGGGCACGGGATCGAATCCGCCTACTTCCAGCTCTTCAACTTCGCCGGCACCGGCCAGTCCGATTATCTGGACCGTGCCTGCGAAGTGATCCGCTGGTGTCTGGAGCGCGGATGGGATGACGAGTTCGGTGGACTGTTTCTCGGTATCGACGCCGACGGCAGAGAACCGGTCTTCTGGAAAAATGCGGACATGAAGCTGTGGTGGCCCCACACGGAAGCCTTGCCAGCCTGTCTGATGGCCTACGAACACACCGGAGCAAATTGGTGCCTCGAGTGGTATGCCCGTATTCACGACTGGGCGTTCGCCCATTTTCCAGTGCGCGACCACGGAGAGTGGACGCAACGACTGGACCGTCAGGGCCGAAAGATGGACACGGTGGTCGCGCTGCCGGTGAAAGACCCGTTCCATCTTCCACGGGGTTTGATCTTTGCCATGGAAAGCTTGGAGCGAATGAACGACCGCCAGCTTTCTGCAAAGATTCCGCTCAATCCGTAAACCAAAAAGGGAAAATGGGAATTAACCACAGAGAGCACGGAGAGCACGGAGGAAGGAAAAGATTTTGGGTGAGCCCTCCCCTTGGTTTGTGTGATTTCGCAACCCTCTGTTGGTTGCACTCCGTGTTCACCGTGGTTCACTTCGGTTTTTACCAACGCACCGATTCAAAATTTCACGTCTTTTGTCGAGGCGGGAAAATCATCAGTGCGGAACGGTGAGGCGGGCAGGCCGGCGCCGTTGAAAAAGTTGCAAGTCGGGTTGTGAGCCCAAGCATAGCGAACGGCAGTGGGCTGCGGGACTTTGTCTGACCAGACGACGACGGATTCGCCTTCGATCTTGGCATCGGCCCAAACCCATTTCCGGTCTTCGCCGCAGATCGCAAAACCTTCGAGTTCTCCACCCGGGCTATTGCGGACGAGCGGGGCGGTTTCTGAAGTGCTTGTTTTGAGATCGTATGTGGCGGGTAGCGGTTTCGCGGCGAGGCCACCATCGGTGTGGATGAAGTTGAGGTGAGCGCGACCGTTTTCGATTTTCATGGACTCAAAGACCGGGCCGGAGAACGGGATCTTTTTGCCATGGACGTTTGCGAGGGCGATGCGTGCGAGGCGCTCTCCGGCGTCTTTTTTGTTGCGGGGGTGGATGTCCTTGGCTTCACCGATGTCGATGAGCACGGCCTGCCCGGTATTTGGCAGCTTGAGGGCGAGCGATTGAGCCTCTCGCAATTCCGCCCGTGCGCTCTCGCCAGGCGCGACGGGCTTATCGGAATAGCTGGCCAACTGGCAGAAGAGAAACGGCATTTCCCCGCGATCCCATCGTTTCCGCCAGTCGTTGATGAGCAGGGGAAATGCGGTGCGGTATTGGAACGCACGATTGGCATTGGCCTCGCCCTGATACCAAATCACGCCGCTAATGGCATAGGGGATGATCGGGTGGATCATGCCATTGAAAAGATTGGCCGGGGTTTGTTGTGGGGCGGGAGGTTTGGCTGGCGGCTTGGGGAGTGACGCCACCTGTGCAGCGTTCAGGTCGGGCAACGCAAACTCGGCCTTGGCGAGCCAGAGTCCGGCCAGAGAAAGCGTTCCCGCCTTCGGGTCTTTGCGGAACTGCACGGGCCCCGTCGGTGAGAAAACCCGCACAGCCAGCGTGTGGTTTCCGGCGGTCACCAGCAGGCCGGGCACGTTGCAGCGGACCGGCAGTCCCGAGGTTGCCATCGGTTCCGTCGGAACCAGCTTTCCATCCCAGTAGAAGGTGACCATTCCGGCCATCGCATCGAGGTCGATGCGGAGCGGTTGCCCAGCCGCGGCAGCGGCAATCGGAATTTCTTTCCGCAACCAGAACACCCCGGCGGAGGGAAGTCCGTCGCCGGAAACCACGCCCGGCACTTTCACCGTGATCCAACCGTCAGCGGGCACACCGCTTCCCGAAAAAGTCATCGCGTCTGCGGACGGCTTGTCCTGACGGTTGTTCTTCACGATCCATTCCTGCAACGCGGTCGCATAGGCCGCCTCGGCGGCGGGATACTCATTGATTCGCGTGCGGATACCTTCAACGGCGACTTTCAGATCCGGATCGCTCGCGAGGGCTTCGCTGCTCGTCCACGATTCCGATGGGGTTCCGCCAACGCTGCTGTTGATGATCCCGACCGGGATCTGAAGTTCCCGCATCAGGGACTTGGCAAAATGGTAGGCAACCGCGCTAAATTCGCCGACCGTTTCCGGGCTTGCCGTCACCCATTTTCCTTTGCAGTTGTCCTGCGGATCGTCGCCGGATAGACCTCCCACAGTGAATTGTCGAAGGAGGGGATTCGCCGGGAGAGCGATCTCCTGATCGGATCCTGTGGTTGGCTTCAAGGCCATCGCCATGTTGGATTGACCGGAGGCGACCCAGACCTCACCGACCAGAACATCGGTAATGGAAACACGATTCTTCCCCTGGGCGATCAGTTCATGCGGGCCGGGCTTCGAGGCGCTGAGGTTTAATTCTCCCCGCCACTTTCCATCGGTGCCCGCCGTTGCCTGAAACGATTGTCCATCGCAACTCACCGTCACTCCCTCACCAGGATCGGCCTTGCCCCACACCGGAACACGGTCGGATTTTTCCAGCACCATGTGGTCGGAAAAAATTGCGGGCAGTTTGACATCGGCGGACACCGGGGACAAGCCAACCATAACTACTGGCAGGATGAGACAGTTCGGAAGAATCGGAAGATGGGATAAAATCATGGATGGTTTGATCCGGGATATATTTTGGGCAAAATTAACGAAGTTTGTTTATTATCCCATGATATGCATTTTTTACTGATCTTTCCAGAGATAAATTTCCGAACCAGGGGCAGAGACATTTCACCTGAAAAGCCTTCATGCGCCTTGTGTCTTGGACGAGTAAAAATAGGTATTAAGCCCAAGAACAAAATAAGGTTACTCATCTTGTATAACGCCACCTGGCACAATGCCAAACATTTGAATCAGCCATCTCTGCTTCGCCCTCAACTCCCTCATGGGTGACCTCAGGACCGTCGCCTCTCAATGTGCTTTCCGGAAACAAACCTTGGCAGATGCTCTACGAAGTGCCGTCTACAAGCCTCTCAACGAGGGTCTCAATGATTGATCTTTCGCTTCAATCGGACTGATCCGCTCAAGAGGAACCCTTTGATCAGTTGGCTCAATAGTCAGCAAATATTGAATCCAGAATCGATGCCATGCTCACCAAATCACAAGAGCTTGGATTTTATGTATGCTCCTTTGTATTTGGCCGGTTTTTTCCGTTTTTCTCCGCGCAATTCAGGTAATGGTCCATAACGTCGTCGGGGAGGGTGCGCCAGAGCAGGAATTCCTTTCGCATGGATTCCAGGAAACCCGGCAAGGCGCGCTGCCAGGCCGCAGGCGGTCCGGAAACGCAGGACGCGGCCACGGTGACTTCCGCGACGTCTTCGATGTCCGAGGGCCGCGCCTCAATCTCGAAATTCTGGCTGATCCCTTGGTCGAAAGGTTGCAGCCAAATTTTGGAACGGAGGAGGCCGCGGGCGGCCTCCGGCTCGAAGGTGGCAATGGCGTCCGACGCGGCAAAGGTCCCAATGGTGCGGTCCGCGTGGCTGTCGAGGTATTCTTTGATAAATGTGAAAACGCCGCCGATCTGGTCCGCAGAAATAGTGAAGGGGAAAACCATCCGCACCACACCATTTTCCGGGGTTGGAATTTTCCAGCGCTTTCTGGTTTCGGCGGTGGCTTTCTGGGCGGCTTTGAGGGCCGGATAGACGGTGGACACCATCACCACCGCGATGACCAGCAGGATCGTGTTGATCGCGGTGGAGGAGGAATAGTTGACCTTGGGAGCCGCCAGGAGCCCCATCGAGGCCAGCGCTTCAAGGGCGAGCGCGGCACCCTGCCCAAGCAAGTATCCGCCAAACCCACCGAGGATCGCGTAGATGCCAGCCTCGACGAAAAACAACATCGCAATGTTGCGCGGCGTAAGCCCCAGCGCGGAGAAGGTGTAGATTTCCTTTTCGCGATCAATGATCGAACCCAGCATCGTTGAGAAGACGATCAAGCCGCCCACCAGGAGCGGAATGAAAACGTCTCCGAGGCCGGCGACGCCGATCTGGTCGCCGAATCGCAGCCAGCGCCGCTCACCATTTGTTTGCGCATAGATGCTGGCGTCGCTGAGGGTGGCCAGTTCGCGCGCCAGGCGTTCCAGCGCGCCGGAGTCCTTGCCGAAGATCGAGAGAGCGCGAAGGGGGATGTCCATTTCGCGGGCCAAAGGGGCCCCCAGGAGAACGACCGACTCGGCCCCGACTGGTTCAAAGGCATCGGGTTCCAGCTTGGCCAGGGCTCCTTCCAATTCGCCGCCTGAACTACCATGAGCGGACCCCGCCGCCTCGACCTGGCCCATGGCTAGCTGGGTCGACCGGAAATTAATTGGCAGGACGGGAGCACCATCGATCTGGCGAACCGCTTGGAGTTTTACAGGGTCGAAGACGCCCAGAACGGTCACGGCGCGCCCGAACAAGCGCACCGTTCCGCCCGCTTCCACGCCCAACTGCTTGGCGAGGCCCGGCGAAAGCAGGATGCCGCCGCCTGCAAAAAATTGTCCGGCCTGGGTGTCGTCAATTCCAAGGGCGGCACGAAGTTCCGGGAACTGCGCGCACTCAACCGCGTCGAGGCCAAGCACCGCGCTGGCTTCGGCGAAATTATTGGACACCTCCGAGTCCGCCCGAAGGGTGATCGCCAGTTGCTCTCCGAGCGCAGTCGCCAGTTCCTGCGCCTGCCAATAGCGCGGGGCCGTTTGCGCCGTTTCTTTGGCCAACGAATCCACGCGATCGGCGAAGCCGCGCGAAAGCGGTTTCCAAACCCGGTCGCGCACCAGCACCAAATCCCCCGGCTGGGTCGCCGTGCCCAGAACCGTTTTCGTCACTCCCTTTTCGGATTGGAACGAAACGAACGACAAAATGGTGAAAGTGAGCAGCAGGACGGTGATGATCGTGAGGGCGGTCCGCGCCGGACGCCGCCTCATGGTCGAGATCGCCAGCGCAAAAGCCGCCCCGACATTTCCGGTGGCGCTCTTGCGCATGGTGTGGGCGGAGATGACAAGCCCCTGCATGCCCTTGACCTCATGGCTGAACTTCGAAGTGATGATCGCGATCACGGCCCCGCTCATGACCATCAGCACGAAGGCCAGCAGGATCACCACCGGGAAGGCGCTGAACGAAAACGCCGGATGCGTAAAATACAGCGCCAGAAAACTCGCCAGGAAAACTGCCGCGAAGGTTCCAACCTGCCAATAGATATTCCGGCTCGGAAAAATCAGAGCCTGCACCGCCATGGCGAACGGCACCGCCAGGATCAGCAGCAGGGTGATGGCGCTCAGCATGTCGCTAATGGTTTCCTTCACGGGGCGATACACCCGGCGCTCGAGGGCTGCCGCCCGCCCGTCCGCCCGAGTCGCGGCGTCGGGATCGCGGGCGAGGTCCGCCGCTCCCGCCACCGCCAGCTGCCCTGCGGCCGCGAAATGAAGTTCCTCGAGCGAGTCGAGAATGATGTTGCGTTTGCGCAAACCCTCGAGGCGCGATTCGTTGAGGGCGTTCATGCCGTCCGCCATGTCGCGTTCGAGGTCCCAGATCTTGCTCGCGCCGGCTTCCCCCGCCGAAATCATCCGCTCCGGTGCGTCCAGGTAAAGCGACACGCCATCGCTCGATCCCGTGTCGCGATACAGCAACCGGGCCGGTTGGTCTGGGCGGACCATATAGGAGCCAATCCCGGTCGCCGGGTCGTATCGGAAATTCAGGTTCGGAAACGCATTTTCCGACAGGCCGCTCAAAAGCGAAAATCCACTAGACTCGAAGAGCCCCACGAATGGCAGTTCCTCGCCCAGCAGCACACCCTTGGCTCCCGAAAACAGCGCCAGAATGCTGTAGTATCCCGCGTTGGCCTTGGGCTGAAAAAATGCCGGACTCGTCCAACCGGCCTCGACGGAGCCGCGTCCGCCCGACGGGCGAAGCGACGAGATCGCCTCGATTTTTCCGGCACGGTCGAACAAGGCCGCCTCAATCACCAAGCGGTCCATCGCAAGCGCCTCATCCATCACCACCGCCTCCTCGCCCAAGATCGACATTAGGGGAAAAATCCCGTTCCCGTCCGAGCGGGTCACATAGCGCGGGGTGGTCGCGGTGGGTGCGTTCGCGCGCTGCATAATCTGCACGATGGCGCCACGCTCGATGTCGCTCGGAGCCGTTTCTCCAAAGCCAATACTTTTGACAAAATGCCCATCCGCCTTGTTCCCGAGCCATTGGTAGTCTTCCAGATACACCTTGGTTTGCTGGAGCAACCGGTCCGGCGCGGAGGCTTCGGGGGCGTCCAGCATCGCCCGGAAGTAAGGAGTCAGGGCCCTGCCCTGAGCGAAAAGAGCCGCTTCCCGTTCCGGACTCCATGTTACGCTAGGCATTCCGTCCTGCGCCGCCCGATCCTGTTCCGTGACCGCGGTCAACGCGGGAATCCCGAAGGTAGGCGAGAAGGCGTTGCCCTCGACGGTTTGCCACAACAGCGAGGCAAGGGCAGAAGCCTGCCGCCGGAACCAAACCGGCTGGGCGGCGTCCGCCGAGGCGGGGATTTTTTCGAGAAACTCGCCAAGAGAAGATCGGATCCGCCCCGGTTGGAGGAAAAACCAGCGGTCGTTGCCCGAGGAGAAACGCAGGGCGAGATGGAGCACCGGAACGGAACCCGACAATCGGTTGGTGAGGGCCACGGCACCCTGCAAGCCGGCCTCAATGCGATCTAATTCGGCCAGCCGAGCCTGGGCCGACGCGACCAGGCCGCTGCGCGCCTCTTCCCAAAGCCCGGCGTGGGCGGCGTCGATCTCGTGCCGGTCACGCACAGCCTCCCGCATCGCCTGCCAGCCGGAACGCAACGCGGTGAGCGACTCGATCTCGCGGTTCAATTCGTCGGCAGACGGGCCGTCCGTGCGCTTCGTGCGGGCCGCAGAGCGGAGGGCTCCAATGCGTTCCTGGTATTCGTCGTAGCGTGTTTTGGCGGAGGCCCGGAGGGTGGACCGGATCCCATCGGCAATGGGATTGTTCCGCGCCAGAATGTCCTTGTGGGAAAGTTCCTCCATGAGCGCCGCCAGGTGGTCCCGCTCGCCCCGCACATAGCCCTCGCGAACCGGCAGCGGGTCGGTGATGCCCGCGGGATTTGCCCGCCTCAGCGCCGCGTAGAATTGACGGGCTCCCTCATTGAAGTTCGCGTGGTTGTCGAAAAACGCGAACAGGACATTGCGCCGGCCCGGAGTGGCTGCCGTATCCCGGGCCATTTGAAGCAGCAGGGCTACATTGCCGGCGCGGTCTGGCGAGGGCGAATTTTCCGGCACTAACCCCGCCGTATCGTAGGGGGCCGACACGATGACAAACTCGTCCTGCGGGCCGAAGCGGGGCTCTGAGCCTGGCACCCAGAAGAAAATATTCCTGCCCTCGCGCTCGGTCCAGCGGACATCGGCCTGGAGTTCCGCCTCAACTCCGTCCGCCGCGAGCAAGCCGCCGGCTTGCTCCCGCGAAATGTAAAAGCGAGGCAGGTCGGCACTCACGTAAGTCGCCTTATCCGTCGCCCAGCGGCGGTCCGGATCCGAGTCGCCGACGAAAATCACCGCCTGAACTCCTGCAGCGAATGCCCTTCTCGCCACCCCATCGCTCGCCAGATCGACCACGGCAATCGCACCGGCAAGATCTCTCCCAGTCGGCACAGACCCGTCGCCCAGAAGAACCAACGGCCCGCGCAACCCGCTCGCGTTGGAGGGCTGGAGTCCGTTGGCCCGGAGCGGTTTCAGTTGCAATTCCGCTCCCCCGAACCGCAGCCGGCAGTCCGTCGCGGTTTCTTGGGGAAACCAGAACCGCTGCACGAACGCCTCGCCGCCAAGCCCCTTCAGTTGTCCAAGAATGTGGTCACCCGCCTTCCAACCCGCCTCCGTGCCCGCCAGCCGGTTCGGCGCACTCAGCAAAGCCGTCATGTCCGCGCGGGAATCTTGTGCGCAGAGTGGCAAAACTCCTCCCCAGGCCATCGAAAAGAGGGCCGTCAGCACAAGCGCTATTCGTGGACGGGGGATAAAAAATCGGATGGACACTTTCATTTCTCCTCGATTCCCGCAAGTCGGACGGTGATCTCGCTCCGGTTCTGAATTTTATCGATCAGGCCGTCCCGGATCCAAAAAATGCGGTCGCACTGGTCGATCATTCGATAGTCGTGGGTGGCGCAAATGATCGTGACGCCGCCGTCCTTGTTGAGCGCAACGAGCAGATCGATGATGTCCTGGCCAGTTTTGTGGTCGAGGTTGGCGGTCGGTTCGTCGCAAAGGAGGATGCGCGGATCATTAGCCAGCGAGCGGGCAATGGCGACGCGCTGCTGCTGGCCGCCGGAAAGTTGCTTCGGGGTGTGGTCCCAGCGATCCTTCAGGCCCACGCGTTCCAGCAAGGACATGCCCTTGACCCGCGCGTCGTCTTCGAGCACCCCCGCGAAACGCATCGACACCATCACGTTCTCCAAAGCGGTCAGAGCCGGCACAAGATTGTAGCTCTGGAAAATGTATCCAATCTTCTTGCAGCGGATATAGGCCAATTCGTCACGATTAAGCTGCGCGACATCCACCTCGTCAACCAGAACCCGGCCCGAACTCGGCGTGATCAAGGCACCGATCACATTGAAAAACGTTGATTTGCCGCTACCTGACGGTCCCATCACCGCCACGAATTCCCCCCGGCGGATCTCACAAGTGACGCCTTGCAGCGCACGAGTCGCCACCTCTCCCTTGCGATACTCTTTGACCACATCGCGCGTGCGAATAAGCACCGGAGAACGCCGTGCGACCGACCGCGAAGTGGATGAAGGGGATTTCGTTTCCATAGTCATTAATCAACCCGCATTGCCTCCAGCGGTGCCATGCGCGAGGCCACCATCGCGGGATAAATCGCCGCCACTCCGGAAAGGATCAGCCCGGCCGCCAGTCCGAGGTCGGCGACCTCCGCCAGGCCGCCAAACGGAAACGCACGCAGGAGCCGATCGCCGTGGATCCACAATCCCGGCAAGACGGCGAAGAGCACCGCCCCGGCGATGCCGAGCGCGCCGCCCAGCAGCCCCATCGCAAGGGACTCGAAAATGAACAGGAAACCGATGGTCTCGTTGCGTGCGCCAAGGCATTTCATCGTTGCAATTTCTTTAAACCGTTCCAGCACGCTCATGAGCATCGCATTGGCAATGCCCACCACGCAGACCAAAAAGGAAACCCCGATAAGCCATCCCGTTCTGGTGTCGATCCCCGCTTGCGTTCCGTAGCGGGTGGACAGGCTTTTCCCGGCCTCGAAAGCCTCCCGGCGACGTTGAAATTGTTCCCCGACGTCCGAAAACTCCTTCTCGTTGAAACCGGCGGATTTCTCGCCCAGCCGCTCCTTGATCCAGCGCAGCCGCTGAGGCGAACCGGCCGAAGATTCCAATACCCGGGCCGGACTGAAATCCTCCTGAAACTCCGCATTCCACCCGGCGCGGATGGCGGGTTCCCGAGTCCACGCCAGCGCTACAGCGAGTTGTGCTTCAAACACAGCCTCACGCGCGATGGCCCGTCGCTCATCCGGGGAAAACGCGAGCCCGTTGGCCTCGACATCGGCGAAAATTCGTTCGGACTCGCCAGACGCCGCCGCTTCGATCAGCGCCTGCTCCGGCTTGCGCGGGGCAAAGTTTTGCGCAAGCGCCTCAAGGCGTCGGTTGCGCCCGGCGGTCATTTCCCCGAGCCATGCGCGAAAGCCCAGCCAGCCGTCCAGGAGGGCATTGAGACGCTCCGTTGGGATGGGCAGTTTTGCCGATGGCATGCCGGCCAGACGGGTGGCAAAACGCTTCCGGTTCTTGGGCTCTGCCAGCCAGTCCAACAACTCGATGCCCGAGCGATTCTCCGCAAGGAGCACGCGGCTGCCGGGCGGTAGGGTTTCAAACCAGTTCATAACTTGTCTGGCTTCGGCGGCCTGGAGCCGGAAAGCTCCGGCGGACTCCCCGCCGCCCCATTCCTGCAAGTTGGCCGCCGTGGCCGCATCGTCCGGCGCGGAGGCCATCCAATCCAACGCAGCCGCCGGCCCGCTCCAAGCTTGAAGCGCGGTCAGAAAGCGCGAGTATGCAGAGAAATCGCGGGTCTCACGCACGGCCTCGTCGCGCGCGGCGAGACCCAGCCGCGCCGCAGTCAGGGTGCTGGCCAGAAAAGCGATAGCCAGCGCGATGATGGCCACCGTCACGAACGAACGGAGCAGGCGATGGGCGATGCTCAAGCGGCAGATGCGCAGAAGTTTTCCCAGCGGTAGGCGAGTTTGTTCGCGAATTTCCAGCATATCAGAATAGCAGGTTTGTTGCGGGTGCCTGACGCCCGGTGACCAGGAAATAAACCGCGCCGGCCAGCACCCACGCGAAGACCCAGAACAACTGGCCCAAGATTACCCCAAAGAAAAATGGCTTCGACTTCAGGTAGAAATTGCCGCCCGCCAGCTTGATGATCGCCACCTTGATCAGCCATCCGACCAAGAACGAAACGTAAAGTCGCGACATCAGCCAAGTATTGAAAAACAACAGCGGTAGCGGATGAAATGGCCACCAGGCAAACCGCAAACGCAAACCTGCAAAAAGGAAAACGAACGCCGCCCCGCCGAGAAAATACCCCCAGAATTTGGGAACCGGCTGGATCGCCCCACCCGAATCCGCGCCAGCCGAAGACAGCCGCTCGATCCGTGCCCCGGCGTCCTCCAGGCTGCCCCGGAGCCCGGAACGAAAGGTCGATTCGCGCTGCGCCCCGTCGGCGTAGTTGGTCCAGAGCGTGGCGACCACGGACGCCGCCACTGCCGCCACACACGCGGCTGCGATGAGCGCGACGAGCCGCCGGGGTGGCACCGTGCCGCCCACTTGCGCGACGGTAGTCGTCTGCGCAGCCGGGCTATAGGTCATGCTTTTGCCTAGGATAACCGAAAGCACGGCCAGCACCGCGATCCCTTGGGCCGAGGCGGCCGCGTTTCCCAAAAAATGCAGAGGCAGCAACGTGCTCATTCCGCCAAAATTCACCAGCCACGGGATGCCAATCTCCGCTGTCACCCGCGCCGCCAGCAGCACGACCAGGGCGAACGTAGCGCAGATCACGACCGCCGCCGGCAGCGGAACGCCGAACGCCGTCAGGACCACGACCAAGAGCACGCACGACGCCAGAAAAATGCGGCATGAGATCACGGCTCCGCGCAGTTCGACTTCCTGCGCTCGCTGGAAAGTCAGCGCCAACCGCAACACCCGCAGGTAATAGGAACGTCCGACAAAAAGCATCATCGCCGCCACGGCCCAATACATCCCGAATTGCGTCACGCCGGTTTCTGTCGGTCCCATTGTCCGCGAGGTGATCAGGAAATGCACCCCCGTCCCCAGCACCATCAGGATCCACCCCGCCCAGCAGGTCAGGGAGATTTCCATGGGCAGCAGCACCACCAGAGCAATAACGAGCGGGTAAAAGAACCCGCGGAAAAGGGAATACGCCTCCTGGCCACAGAAATCCGCCAGAAACGGGAAACTCTTCACCAGATCAAGTTGCGAATAGGAGAGGGGAAACTTGAGGAACAACGGGAACCACGCACTCAGGCCATTGGTGAGCATAATCGCCGAGATGAGCGCAAAACCCGACCAAAATACGCGGTTGTAAAAAATCCCCGGAAAGGGCCGGCCTTTCTCGATCTGCAAAAGCGAACCCACCACCTCCGCGATGGGATAGGACAAGCGCTCGTGCTCCGACCATTGCCGGTGGCACATGGCGACCAGCGAAACCGCCAGTATGATGGCGAGGAAAAACAGCGGCAGCCAGAACGTCAGCGGCCCGACCCAAGCCTCCCAAGGCACCGCTCCGAACGCCAAGTCTCCCTCGGCGCTTCCGATCCCGAAATCGTAATCTTTCGCTTCTTTCGCCGGCAGAAACTTCCCGAATCCGGTCCGCTCAAAAAATCCGGCCCGCTCGAGCAGCGGCGTGTGGAGCGTCGGTGAATTCAGGCTGCCGATCGTGTGCAACAGCATGGGCACGCCGCCGGAAAAGCTCAGCACGCTCGAGAACAGCCACATCGATGCCACCGCGACCATCTCGCGCAGGCCGAAAGACAGAGCGGGCGCGAGACGGCCCACCAACGGGTTCCAAACGAGCGCCAGCATGAAAAGCAAAAAAATGACAATCGGCGGAAGCGCAATGGCCACGATCTGCTCCGCCCCAGGGGGTCGCGTCACCACCCCGCCCCAATGCGCGAACCACGCAATCGCCACGCTGCCCAGAATGCCAACCACCAAGGCCGCCAAAGAACGCGCCGTCATACGACTTTCTCCTCCTGTTGCGGAACCCGCATAACCAGCACGCCGCGCTTCATCATCAATTGAAAAAATGCCAGCAACATCGCCCTCGACTCGAAGAACGACAGCGCATGCTCCCGCCGGTGCCGCTCGACCAGATCGCCCACGGTCGCCTTGCCGTCGCACCACGCGAGAACCTCCCGACCGAGCGCGTCAAGCGCGATTCGTCGATCCCGGGAGATCGGCAGGACGGACCCGATCAGTCCCCGCCAGACGCCAGCCATGGGCACATTCAAATCCATGCCGTCTATTTCGTTAGGGAATTCCTCCACCGCCGCATTTCGAACCGGCACCGACGCCAGTTGGCGGCGGAAAAAATCGAATTCCTCGCTCATCGGCAGCGCACCTCCCCGATGGGCTCGGCCCCGACCTGCTGGCCGCGAATTTTCTGGTCGAACACATAGAGCCGCTCCAGCCCGGATTCCCGCCAGAGCCAGGCCAGGCCAAGCGAACTGCCTCGAAACACGTTCATCAATCCGCCATGCACGGCACGATACGACAAGGCCAGGCCTTTTCCCCACGGTCCTTCGACGCGCAGAAGCGCACGCGGACCCTTCATGCGCGCCAAAAAAGCCTCGTCGCTGTCTCCGGCCAGCAGCACCGGAAGCATCCCATATCGGTGCACGGAAACCCGCTCGCCGCGGCGCCGCGAAAAATGCAACCGCTGCGCCGCCGGCCAGGCCTCGACCGACTCCAGTTCCCACTCTCCCGGCAGCGTGACGTCAATTCCGAATGCCGCCCAGGTCCGCCGCTCGCCGCGATTCTCCTGGTGCGAACGCAGGATCGCTTCGATTCCCGCGTCGCCCGCATCTTCCCGCGCATGGCCGCTGAAAACCAATGTCAGCAAAACCCGCGCCTCCGCGTTGTGCCGGGTAGCCAATAGCGGACCATTCTCCACCGCACAGACGGCCCAATTTTCCACCTCCCAGAACTGCACCTCACCCTCGTGCGGAACCGTGTCCTTCCAAGCTTGGAGACGGTTGCGCAGGTTGGGCGCGCGTTTCAGGGTTTTCCAATGCACCTGCAACGTCTCGCCTCGCGGGTCGCTCAGCAGAAGCCGTCCATCCCGCGGCTGCGTGCCATATCCGATCACTTCCCAAGCGTCGGGAATTTCCACGCACAGATGATGCCAGCCCAAGCGGTTTGCACTCATCCCTCCATCCCTCCGGTTTCTATCGTCAAGGCGTCGGCATTTTCCAAGCGTTCGATCCCGCCATCTTTGATCCAGACAATGCGGTCGGAGGCCTTGAGCATCTTGTGGTCATGCGTGGCCGTCACTACCGTCACTCCGAGTTTCCGGCAAAGATCCCGAAGCAGGTTGATGACCTCCTCACCGGTGCGCAGGTCGAGGTTGGCGGTCGGTTCGTCGGCAAGGACAATGGTGGGAGTGTTCACCAGCGCCCGGGCGATGGCAACCCGCTGCTGCTGGCCGCCCGAGAGCTCGTCGGGGCGATGATCCATCCGGTGCCCCAAGCCGACTTGCTCGAGCCGCTCCGTGGCGAGATTCCCGGCCTCCCCGTCGGACTTCCCGGCGAACAGGGCTGGCAACGCGACGTTCTCCCGCGCACTCATCGAGGAAATCAAATTGAAGGACTGAAAAATATAGCCAATGTGCCGACCGCGGAAAAACGCCAGTTGGCCGTCCGTCAGGGAATCCAGCTTCACCCCCCCAATGGTCACCGAACCCTCCGTGCAACGGTCGAGCCCGCCAATCATATTGAACAACGTGCTCTTCCCGGACCCGGATGGGCCCATGATGGACAAATACTCGCCGCCGACAATGTCCAGCGAAACCTCACGCAATGCGGCCACCCGGTTTGGCTCGTGGCCATACCATTTGGAAACATTTTCGAGGCCGATAATTGTCATCGTTTCAATACGGCAATTCGGACACGCTCCGGGTGAGAAATTTGACGCCAATGCAGAACAGCGAAATCAATCCGAACCCGCAAAAGTAGCCGGCCGAAATCACCGGCGTGAACTTTCGCCAGTCTTTGCCGATGCGCCGCTCGAAGACGAACCGCCCCAGCATCGCCCCCAAAAACATCGGCACCAGCGTGTGCGGCATGGTCTGGTTCAATCCCTGCACCGCACCATAAAGCAGCATCACCGGCGCGCCCAGGACGCTGAGCACTCCATACAGCCCCAGTCCAGAACCAAGGCCAATCGCGACCAGCCACGGCTTGAACGCTTCATGAAACTGGGAGTATCCGTCCGCCGTCGAGGAGTAGAGCAGCACCTGGTTTTTGGCCTGCAACTCCCACATTTTTTCCGCATAGGGATAGCTCGACGAGGGGATCTCGCCCATCGACCAAATGAATTGCGCGAAGAAGATAGAGATCACGATGATAAGCGGAACCAGAAACAACTCGGACTTCCAGATCGAGGTGAACTTTGTGCCGGTCAGCTCCGCCTCGCGGTAAAAGACTGTCTGCACCCCGTAGTTGTTCATCGGGATCGGCAGAAACCAGACCGCGATTCCCTTGTAGCCCGATAAAATCAGCCCCGCCTCCCGCACCAGCGGAATAGTCAGCGCCTGCCCCACCATTCCCTCCAGCCGCGCGGTGACAAAACTGACGAATGGCGTGTAGAGGAATCCGTAAATGAAGAGCACCGTCATCACCCCCGAATGCCACCCGATCAACCATCCGCACACCGCAATGTAAAGCAGGGTTGACCCCATATACACCCCCAACACGATTCGCGTCGGGATATCCCCTCGGCCAGGCGGAGTCATCACCCCCTGAGGATCGCCTCGATGTTGGCGAATCCGTCGCAGACCCTGCACGGTCGAGTAAATTCCCAGCGCCGCAATCGCGAGCGAAACCCCCAGCCCGAAGCTGAAATAAAAATCCACTTGGTTTTTGAACAGGGTTTCCACCGTGCCATCCCCCGGGGTCCAGGTCGGCAACATCCCGCCTCGATACAGCAGCGGATTCATTATGAAGGTAATCACCAGACCGGCAAAGGCCCCGACCATCGCATAAAAAGGCAGGACCATTCCCAGGATCATCCCTCCCATCTCAAACGAAATACCGGTCGCCACTGCCGGCAGAACATCTTGGGTTCGCCCGGTCCAGTCCGCAAAAGGAATCGGGAAAATCTGGATCGTCCGCCCGAACAGTGCGTCGCTCAAGGTCGGCACACCAAGATACAAAAATCCAAAGGCCAACCCGATCGCGCCACCGATGGAAAACATTCGCCATCGCCACGAATTTATCTCCCGGGTTTTTTGGTCCAGATCTTCAGCCAGCGCCAGCACCCCCTGGGCTCCCACGGGGGCCATCGGAAAAGGCAGCTTCTCAATATCCGAGGCGACCTTAAACAGCCCGTAGCCCAGAATCATGTTGTCCAGTCGGGAGATCGCGAACTGGAATAAAATCATGCCCAACACGGGCAGCCAGGCGAGTTGGAAAAAGTTCCGGCTGGCCAGCGTATCTGGATCGTTGGGAGAGAACCATGGCGGAATCATCTCGGACATTCCATGTCCAACCACGGCAGCGCTTCGCACGAAGAACTGTTGATACAGCAGGCTTTCAAACGGCATCGCCATCACCGCCCCGGCGATGTAGAAAAACGTGAAAATTTGAGCATTGGACAGACTCTGATGCGCGCGTTTTGCTACCTCGATGAACAAAATGATGGTCACCCAGCGCGCCGCCGGTCCCACCCCGAATCCCGCCAGCAGGTTCATATACATCGACCCCGGAACCATCAGGATTCCGATGAACAGCGCCCCGAGCATGGACGAGAGCGAAAACCCGTCCTCGAACTTCGAGGGCGGCGTCATCAACTGCCGGTAATCTTCGATTTCCCGATCCGCCTTCATGCTCCTACTTCTTGCTCGTTTCTACCCCGCAACTGCAGCCGCAGCCACTCATTAGAGTCATCCCATCGCGAACCTTCCTGCGGAGAGTTGCGGCACGCCCCTTCAAGAATTGCAGGCGTATGGGGATAGGAATTCATGAGCGGGTTAATTTTTAAGGGCCTAGATACCCGCAGTCAACCATAAATCCTGAAAGCCCATGACATTTATGTTTTGGCATCCCAGCATGACCCATTCGGAGGTTCCGCCGCTTTGGTTTGCAGATTCGCAAAGTGGAATCGGAGCATAATTCGCCTCGCGCGTCAACTGCTCGGCATTGAAAAAAACTTTATCGACTCCCACCAACTGGATTCCCGCCAAGGATGTTGAGCTCTTGATAGTGACGAGTCGATTGAGAATCAGGGTGCCGATGCCGGAAACGATGGGTCTCACCTCCGAGCATTTGGAACCGATCACGAGCCAAACAGCCATCGTGACGACTCCGGAACAGCGAGGGCGATGTCCTGCCCGCCCCTGAGGGCAGCGCTGGCTACCTGTGAGGCAAATTTGTTGGAGTTAGCTCCTTCAAAATTCAGCTTTTTAAAACAGGTATTGCAATACGGAATGAATGAGATTACCAGATTGAAAGCCGTAGGCTGCGTGACCATTAAACGAAACGCATCGGATGCCTAACCAATCCCGTGACGACAGAAATCTGATTATCAAACCCAAATATGAAATCCCGCATCAAAACATCCGTCCTTCCCGATAAAATCAAAGCGGGCGAGAAAGCGGCCGAGCTTGGGGCCCGACTCATTCGCGAGGCCATCCGCAAGCGTGGCCATGCGAATATCATTGTCGCCACGGGCGCGTCCCAGTTCGAGATGATCAACCATTTGGTAAAAGCCAAGGATATCAATTGGAACCTCATCACCGCCTTCCATCTCGATGAATATGTGGGAATGCAAATCACACATCCTGCATCGTTCAGAAAATACTTGTGGGAACGATTCGTCTCGAGGCTTCCCCTTCCCCTTCGCGCCTTCCATTACATTTCCGGGGACGGAGATCCGAAGGTGGAATGCCGTCGTGTGGGAGCGCTTATACGCAAGCATCCGATCGACGTCTGTTTTGCCGGCATTGGTGAGAATGGTCACTTAGCCTTCAATGATCCTCCTGCGGACTTTCAGACGAAATCACCCTACATCATTGTGAATCTTGATGAGGCCTGCCGAAAACAACAAATGGGCGAAGGCTGGTTCCCTTCTCTCAAGCATGTCCCGAAACAAGCGATCTCCATGTCAATCCAGCAAATCCTCAAATCCACAGCCGTTATCTGCACGGTTCCCGATTTACGGAAGGCTCAGGCCGTTCATGATTGTCTCTTAGGAGAAGTTACGCCACTCCACCCTGCCTCGGTTCTTCAGGAGCACCCTGCCTGCTGGTGCTTCTTGGACAAATCTTCCGCCTCGCTTCTGTGAAGAGCCTATTCGATATCCAAGTGAATGGATTTGGCGGGGTGGACTTTCAAAATCCGCACCTGTCCAGAGAGGAAATGGAGCGCGCTACCGCCGCCCTTGCTCTTCACGGGACACACCGTTTTTTTCCGACGTTGATCACCGATGACATCGAATCCCTTCAACGAAAATTTGAAAATCTCGAACGACTCCGCTCCGCATCCCAACCGATCTCGGATTCCGTTTGCGGCTACCACCTCGAGGGTCCATGGATTTCGCGGGAGCCTGGGTTTATCGGAGCCCACGACTTGCGTTGGGTGCGCCCCCCTTCAATCGCGGACTTTGACATCCTCCAGAAAGCAGCGAACGGAAATATCCGCCTTCTCACCCTTGCACCCGAATGGCCGGAGTCATCGGCCGTCATCCGTGAACTCGTAGCGCGTGGGGTTTTTGTGTCGCTCGGACACACTAACGCATCTGAGTCAGAAATTGACAAAGCGATCGATGCAGGAGCCCGCTTTTGCACTCACCTTGGAAATGGTGTTCCCCAGACTCTCCATCGTCACGAAAATGTCATCCACCGCCTCCTTGCACGCGATGAACTCTTTGCCTTTTTTATTCCCGACGGAATTCATCTTCCGCCAACGACACTAAAAAACCTCTTCCGAGCGAAACCCGAGGGGAAAGCCTTGTTTACCACAGATTGCATGTCCGCTGCCGGAGCTCCCCCGGGGCGCTACCGCCTTGCCGACACAAGAGTCAAGGTAGGAGCAGACCGCGTCGTGCGCAAGCCAGGTCAAACCTGCTTCGCCGGATCAAGCCTTGCTCCAGACGAAGGTGTCGAGAATATCCAACGCTGGCTTAACCTCCCTGCGGATCGGGCCCGAGCACTCTTTTCCACAAATGTTGGCGAAGTCTTTGGCATCGATCTTCCAGATTTGAGTGCAGGGTGACTTTGAAATTCCAGCGACCTGAAAAATGATGATTCACTAAACCCATGAAACCCATCTACGAATCACCCGTCTTTAAATGCGCCAACTCCCAATACGGGAGAGCCTGCGAGTGGCTGGATGTGCGCGCCCCGGCATCGAAGTGGAGGACAGGCTATCGGCTATTTTGAAATGGGAGTCCGGCGCGATGGGAACAATCACTGCCTCCACCGCATGCAATCCAGGTCTGGAACTTTCTGTCGAGGTTTCCGGGGATTCAGGCACGGTCATCCTTGTCAACGACCGCATCGATTTCTGGAAATTCAAGGACGCGTTCCCTGGCGATGCGGGAGTGCTCGCGGGAAAGGTCTCCGGGACTGACGGCGGAGCCTCGAATCCAACGGCCATCGCGTGCGCGGGACACCGCAGACAAATCCAAGACTTCTGCAACCTGATTCTCGGCGAAGGCGGAGACCTCATCGACGGCCGGGAGGCATCGCATGCGGTTTCCATAGTCGAGGCCGCCTACCGCTCCGTGAAATCAGGTAAAGCCGAGTCGATCGTTTATTTGCCATGAAAACGGCTTCCCTTACTTGATGTTTCCAAGCGGGCGGCAGCGTGCCCGTTGGCGGAGGCACGGATTTACGGAGCGATCCCGTGAAGAAGAATTTCGCTCGAATGCTTTGCGGCATCCGCAAGAAAAGTTTTTGAAGAAATGTCAGCCCCCAGCGTGGAGCCGAGTGTGTAGCGGTTGGAGAAGTAAACCAGACAGAGGCCGATGAGGCTGATAAACACATTGCGGGGGTCCAATCCCTCGCGGAACCGGCCGGATTTTTCTCCCGCCTTGAGGATGCGGGTCAGATGCGTGAGAACCGGGTTCTTCGTTACCGGTCGCTCAAGCTTCTTGAGATGCCGCCCTTCATTGAGATTCTCCCAAAGCAGCAACCTCACAAATCGGGGGTGCGCTTGCAGAAACGAAAAGTAGGCCGCGACCGTTTGCTCCATGGCTTGAAGTGGATCCAGTGCTGCATCGTGGGCGGCGAAGAGAGCGGTTTCAATGTCTTCCAGCTCGTCATAGACCGTTCTGAGGACTTCTCCATAGAGCGCCTCCTTGCTCCCGAAATAATGGTAGACCATCCGCTTGTTAGCCTTCGCGCGGGCTACGATCTCATCAACCGCAACGCCGTCGTAGCCATGCTTCGCGAACAGAACCAACGCGGAGTCCAGGAGACGTGACCGCACGGGTGGCGTGTCTTTTTTTCTCTTGCCCACCTCGGTTTTTTTTGTAACTATTTGGTTACCTTTATGACTAACATCCATGATTTGAAGCTGCCATGCGACCCACTCCGAATCGATGATTTTCTCTCGGAGCCGAGCCCTGCAGTGGTTCAGGCGGCATCCTCCATGGCCGCACCGGTGGGAGTTCTGGGGGCGGGAGGAAAAATGGGTCTCCATTTGGCGGTGATGCTGCGTAAGGCGCTGGACCGTGCGGAACGGCCGGAGGTGCCTGTATACGCCGTGTCGCGATTCGGTTCCCTTCGTTCGAGAGAGGAGTTTGAGCGCTTTGGTGTTCAGACCATGGCGGCTGATCTTCTGGACCCGGTTGCTTTGGAGGCGTTGCCCGATATGGGGACGGTGTTTTTTTTGGCCGGCATCAAGTTTGGAACTGGCAGCGACACAGCAACGCTTCAACGCTTCAATGAGGAAATGCCAAATATGGTTGCGCGTCGTTTTCGATCCGCAGTGATGGTGGCATTGTCGACAGGATGCGTTTATCCCTTTGCTGCGGTCGAATCGAGCGGTTGCGCGGAGGATGTCGAACCCGCCCCTCCAGGCGCTTATGCGCAGTCTTGCCGTGGACGCGAGCTTGCTTTTGAGAAGGTGTCTCTGGAGACGGGAGCGCCGGTGGTTTTGATTCGTTTGAATTATTCGGTGGAGTTCCGCTACGGCGTTTTGACGGATATTGCGCTCAATATCCTGCAGGGCGAGGACGTGGATGTGTCGACCGGTTGGGTGAATGTGATATGGCAGCGGGATGCGGTCGATCAAATCATTCTCAGCAGTCAGATTGCAGCGAGCCCAGCCTTGCCTTTGAACATAACAGGTTCGCCTGCCGTTTCTGTGAGGGGTTTGGCAGAGGGGTTTGGGAGTCTCCTTCAAAAGCCCGTCGAGATTGTCGGGAGCGAGGCGGGCAGCGCATGGCTCAACGATGCATCGAAGTCGCACACCCTTTTCGGCTCCCCCGCTGTGAATACCAATTCCATGATGGAGTGGATTGCCGCTTGGCTGCTTGGTGGTGGTGCCACCCATGGGAAACCTACGAAATTTGAAACCCGTGATGGAAAATTCTAAACGCACCGAAACAATGGATATTCGAAAACACCTCCTCGAAGGGCAGGCTATTCCGGCTTTGCCACTGGCCTTGAATGCCAATCGCAAATTATCGGAGAAACACCAGAGAGCCTTGGTTCGATACTACCTCGAAGCTGGTTGCGGAGGCTTGGCTGTGGCTGTTCACTCAACCCAGTTTGAAATCCGCGAACCGAGACATGGACTGTTTCAGCCAATTCTAGAGTTGGCCTCGCACACCCTGAACGAAGAGATTTGCGCGACCAAGAAGCCCTTCGCCAAGATCGCGGGTGTCTGTGGTAGAACGGCGCAAGCTGTCGCCGAAGCGGCATTGGCGCGCGATCTTGGATATCATGCGGTCTTGGCAAGCGTGGCTGTGTGGAAGGAGGATAGCGAGGATGCGATCTTGGGGCACTGCCGGGAAGTATCCCAGGTTCTCCCTCTTGTCGGATTTTATCTCCAATCCTCCGTTGGGGGGCGGCGGTTGAGCCATGGGTTCTGGCGCAAGTTCGTTGAAATCGAAAATGCCGTGGCTGTGAAGATTGCCCCATTCAATCGCTATCAGACATTGGATGTTGTGCGCGCTGTGGTTCAATCCGGTCGGGATGATTTTGCCCTCTACACGGGAAATGACGACAACATCGTGGTTGATCTCCTCTCGCCATTTCGATTCGCAAGCCCAAAGGGTGTCGTAGAGAGACGGATCATCGGAGGTCTCCTCGGCCACTGGGGAGTTTGGAGCCGTGCGGCAGTGGAACTTTTTGCTAAAATCCGTAGCGTGCGGGAGAAAAATGAGATTGAGGCCGGGTGGTTGGACATCGCAAATGCCGTTACAGATATGAATGCGGCTGTCTTTGATCCGGCGCACCAATTTGCGGGCTGTATTCCAGGAATTCTTGAGGTCCTCAGGCGTCAAGGCCTGGTGCCGACGAATCTTTGCCTGAATCCCCATGAAGTTCTCTCGCCCGGCCAATCCGAGGAACTTGATCGGGTCTCGGCCGCCTACCCGCAGCTTACAGACGATGCGTTTGTAAAAGAAAATCTCAATAGGTGGCTTTCGTGATCTGTAGACTCCCTTTCCCATGTTGCGATCTGTTTTTGACATCATCGGGCCGGCAATGATCGGCCCTTCAAGCTCCCACACCGCTGGAGCGGTGCGAATGGGACTGGCGGCGAGGCATCTTCTGGGGGCTGATCCGCTTCATGCAAGCATCGGCCTGCATGGATCTTTCGCCGCCACAGGGCATGGTCACGCCACGGATCGAGGCCTGGTTGCCGGTCTCTTGGGATGGCGGGCCGATGATGAGCGCCTGAAGGACTCGCTCGAATTTGCCAGCCAAGCCGGTCTCAAAGTGGAATTCCACGAGATGGATCTCGGCGAATCGGTCCATCCGAATTCAGCCTGCATGGAATTGAATGGTGAACTTGTGTGTGTGGCTTCCTCTATCGGAGGCGGGAGCATAGAGACTGTTTCAGTCGATGGATATGCAGTGCGTTTCTCGGGATCGCTCGACACTCTGGTTATCTGGCACGAAGACCGTCCAGGCTTTCTGGCACATGTGACCTCTGTGCTTGCCTGCATTGATTCGAACATTGCGAGCATTCGCACAGCACGCTTTCGCCGTGGTGCGGAGGCGCTCACCGTTATTGAAATGGATGCCTCGCCGCAGGCGGAAGTTCCTTCCTTGCTGAGAAAAATCAACCATGTGAAGAAGCTTCGAATTTTACCTCCTCTCCAATGAACTATCATTTCACCAAAGCCTCGGAATTGATTGCGCTCTGCTCGGAAAACAAACTTCCGATTCATGAGATCACACTAAGGAGAGAGGTGAATGAGACGAGTCAGTCGAGAGATTCGATCCTCGAGCGGATGCAGGGCTATTTCGGCATGATGCGCGACTCGGTCAATAAGGGGTTGGCGATAGAGAGCCTTTCGGCAAGTGGTCTTTCCGGCGGCGACGCAAAGAAACTGCTCCTCTATTCACAGTCCCCGGCCCCCCTTTTCGGCCCGCAATTCGCAAAAACCATGGCCTATGGATTTGCTGTTCTGGAAACCAATGCCGCATTTGGTCGGATCGTGGCAACGCCTACAGCGGGTTCTGCAGGGATAGTTCCCGCTTGCCTGCTCTCGCTTCAAGAAACCCATTCGCTGACCGAGGTTCAGATTTCGAGTGCGATGTTCACCGCTGCCGGCATCGGACACATCATCGGCGCCAATGCCTGTTTCTCGGGAGCTCAGGGGGGATGTCAGGCCGAGATTGGCAGCGCATCCAGCATGGCTGCGGCGGCAATCGTGGAAGCCATAGGCGGCACTCCGGAACAAGCAGTCAATGCAGCCGCCTTTGCCCTCATGAACACGCTCGGCCTCGTTTGCGACCCGGTCGGTGGCTATGTGGAAGTTCCCTGCGTGAGCCGCAACGGGATGTTCTCGATCCATTCCTTCCTCGCCGCGACGATGGCCATGGCCGACGCCCGGTGTTTTATCCCGTTTGATGATGTTGTTATCGCCATGCGCGATATTGGACGCCGTATGCCGCGTGCGCTGAAGGAAACATCCGAAGCCGGACTCGCAACCACGCCCGCCGGGCTTCAGTTCAAGCCCTCGCCAACCCGCTCCGTATCTTTTTCCAAAAAGTTGCCCGCTTGATGTTCCCTCCTCTCATGATTTCGCTCGCTCCTCTGCAGATTCGCGATTTTCGCTGCTGGGGTGTTTGGAGAGCGCTGACTATTACTCGCACGCGGGTGCCGAACAAAATCCAAATTCCCCTTCACCTCGGACACTTCTCGGCCAAGCTGTGGCAACAATGGAAATCCCTGGCGATACATCCGACACGATGACCTGCGCCGAGCTACTCACGCGAATGGTGGCCTTTGATACAGTTAACACCTCCATCTCTCACAAGACTGAACCCGAGCGGGAGCTGGCCATTTACCTGGAGAGCCTTGCCTCCTCATGGGGATTGGCGTCGAGGCGCTGCCCGGTGCCCTCCGGGGGCTTCAATCTTTTCCTTTCCTGCGAAGTGTCAGCCGATGCGCCGTGGCTTCTTTTCGATAGTCACCTTGATACGGTCAGCACCGAAGGAATGGTCATCGACCCCTTGCAGGCCCTTTTCAGGGATGGACGCGTTTATGGACGGGGTGCGTGCGACACGAAAGGTTCGGGCGCGGCCATGCTCTGGGCATTGCGACAGTATTCCGAATGCAAGCAACGCCGCTTGAATGTGGGTCTTCTTTTTTCTGTCGACGAGGAAGCAGGAATGACCGGAGCAGAGGCTTTGACCCGAGGCGAACTTTGCGAACTCAATGCTGACTCGCGCGTGCTGGGAATCATCGTCGGGGAACCCACCAGCCTTCGTCCAGTAGTCGCCCATGGTGGTCTCGTGCGTGGAAAAATCGTTTCCCGGGGTATCGCGGCGCATTCCTCCGATCCATCGAAGGGCAAATCCGCGATCTCTCGGATGATGCAACTCATCGCGGCAATGGAAACGCTTTACTTTCCGGCAATCAAGGCCAGCCACCATCTCGCTGGTAGAGCCGTTGGCAGCATCAATGTCATTCGCGGGGGCTCTCAGGTGAATATCATACCCGACTTCTGCGAGGTGGAATTCGACCGGCGCGTCATGCCAGGGGAATGCTCGAAAAATGTTCTGCGCGAGATGGAGTGCTTCGTTTCGAATTTCTCGGAGGCGTCCGGCGATGAAATTCGCATGGAGTCCCCCTTTACTCTCGAACCGATGAACTCTGAAACCCATGGAGATCTCACGCAGATGGTTTGCGGAATCCTCCGTGCAAGGGGATGCGATGCCACGCCTCAAGGCGCTCCTTGGGCAACCAATGCCAGTCACTATGGAACGATTCTTCCCGCAGTCATTCTCGGTCCAGGTGATGTCGCCCAAGCCCACACGAAGGATGAGTGGATAGCCCTCTCTCAGCTCGATCTGGCTGGACGCTTGTATCTCGATTTGATGCTACACGGTTGAGTCTGGGCTTAAAAATTTTGCATGGGAATCGCTGTCGTTGAAGCGCCAGTTTTCTATTCTTGCCGAAATGACTGCTTCCACAAAACCCAAAGAGGATGTGGATATTCATCTGGCTGGGTGAATACCAAACTATGTCGTGCTCGGTTTTCAGAATCTGGCGCATGCGGCCCCAAACATCGTGGCAACGGCCCATGCCAACGTTTTCGGCGCGGCGCTTGAGCGCTCGCATGATGGGCTTGATGTCCGGGTCGTCCTCGATGGGGTCGTGGATTTCACCCAGCGGGTCGTTCAAGCACTGGTAGGTGCTAGCTTTTTTGATGCGGCGGAGTAATTCGCGATCCCAGATCAGTTTTCCATAGGCGTTGGTTTGCATAGCTCAAAACGAAAACTCGCTCTGACGCGCGAAGCGGCTTGGAAATTGAGTCTGAGTGCGGAAGCAGCGCGTGGCTGCTCGGATGGCGAATAGATTTTTGGCAATCATTTCGAGGGAGACCCTGTCAACACCGGTTGGACATCCGCTAAGGGACTGAAAAGAAATCAAAAAAAATCGCTGATCAAATTGCTTGCACTCCAGCACGCGGGAAGATGTCCGAAAGTTCAACTGAATCGAGTGCGGTTAAGATCAATGGTGAGTGACATTCCACTCTCCGTGGGGTGAGGTAGCACTCAAATCTCACCTTCGCCTAGTCTTGCAAGCTGGCAGGCACTGGGGCAGCATCTTGATGGTTTTTTTGCTTTCGTTCGCGTTCTTGAAGAGATCGCACCATCGCAACCACATCGAAGTTGCGCTTGGAGGCAAGAGCAGTCTTCACTCGCCTAACTTCGGAAATCACAGAATCAGCCTGTGGGACAGGCAGATCAATTGGGTTGATTTTGTAGCTATTCAGGGCTACTCCAGATCACGAAGCACTTGGTGCTAAGTTTTTTTGAATCTGTTGCTCTTTCTGAATTCGCTCGGAGACCCAGAGTTTGACAAGCGCCTGCCGACTCACGCCGATCAATCGAGACTGCCAATCCAGCTTCTCAATCATCCACTCTGGAAAATCCACATTCACGCGACGAGGTTCCACCCCAGGGCGGCGGATCGAAGACATATCGATGAATGGAGTAATATCTTCGCCATCATCAAATCGCTGTTCAAATTCTTGTGCTGTCATTGTAGATTGCTTCTTCATTTTCTCTTGCCCTCCTTACAGATATGATTCGCGCTCGATCCCCGCGCAGTGTGTAGATGCTTGTCCATAACTTGTCATCGAGTCCTGCAATAAGGCCAAGTCTCGATTCGTCTGAAAATCGTGCAACAAACTCAGCCCGATTGGCATCGCGCCAGAGTTCTTTAGCCCGCTCAAAATCAATGCCGTGCTTTTGCTTATTGGCTTCGCTTTCTCACTCCTCCGTTCCCCTTCCGAGCTTCGTCTTCACACTCGCGGCAACTGGAACGATCTTGTCGATTTCCAGATTCTGCTCGGGCGTGAAGAGTGTGTGTCGGGCGGCGTGGAAGTCCTTATTGGGCTTGAACACGGCCTTGGCACTGAGGGCGGCTCCGGCATGGTGGCGGGCGAAGAGTTCCTGCAACTCCCCGATGAGTTCCTCCACAGCAGCTTCAGGGATGAGGTCGCCCTTGATCTTGAGTTCGAAGGACT
>Ga0209085_1000500_pt1 | contig 28761 bp, 49 predicted proteins | sample C_131016_EF_Meta_FD_187310 | JGI IMG/M metagenome (GOLD analysis project Ga0209085, IMG submission 187310) | Freshwater microbial communities from Lake Croche, Canada to study carbon cycling - C_131016_EF_MetaG (SPAdes) (version 2) | ecosystem: Environmental > Aquatic > Freshwater > Lake...
GGGAGCGAGCCTGGGAGATATTCCGTGACAATCTTACCCCCAACCACCTGTGGACCCGTTAAACGTAGTCCTGTCGCAGATCCGGATCAATCAGTTGACCCTGCATCAAGTATATGGGACTCCGGCGATAGATCCATACATCGTGGAATGGATCTGTCAGGATCTTCAAGCACCAAACCAACGCGACTCGTCTGCTTTGTAGTGCGGTCAGTTGAATCATTCTAAACACCACACCCGCCACACCCAACCATAGCCAACCCATGCCCACACGATTCACAAATGTCATTGGATCGTTGTCAGGTATCAACAGATTCATGAGTTCAGCATCAAAGAAAGCCAGCAAGGGCACAGCCACAAAACAGGCCATCAGCACTCGTTTGCGTTTCAAGTTGAATCCAATTTTGATCTTTTCCTTGTATTCAAAGGTAGCGTTGTTGTACTCATCGTAGCCGTGTGGCTCAAAGAAAAAGTGTCCGGCCTGTCTAGTGGTCATGGCAATCAACCAGGCCACATAGGCACTCACAACAGGGTCGATAAACAAATACACATAGGCAATCAAAAAACTTGTGGCCGACACTAAATGTAAGAATTGATTGATACGGCTATGATGATAGTAACGGTGATCGTCCCAACGTTGCACACGTAGTGTTTCTAGTATTTCTTTCATGACATTTCCTTTTGGTTATGTTTATTTAATCGAATCGTCTATAGTGTGGGTGCTTTTGTTTTGAGCACTCAAGTTTAAATATATGTTATGAGCAGTATTTTTGAAGAACTAAACGACTTAATAACAGAGAACCCAGTGGGCAAGGTGTTGGGTATCACTCTGCTGATTCTTGTGTTGTCTGGTGCTGTTGCTCTTGGTTTTGCCTATTGGATAACACACAGACATTGATTATCTTCCTAGATATCGTTTAGGTTCAGCCTCCAGTTGCCGTTGCCGTTCAGTTTTAGGTATGATGCCAGTGCCCAGTTGAGGATACTTTTCGATTCTATCTTGGATTAGCAATGCCATCATGATGCTAATGCTGGCTGCAATGACTATGCCCATCACTCCCCATATGGCATTGGCCCACACAGCATCCATGCGTCTTCTTCTGCGAACCGCACGAACATGATCCGCTCGCATTTGTCGGGCAATAAGAATTTTTTGCTGAGCACCCATCTTCTCCATCATCTCTTCAACTTCGGAGTGTAATGCACCCAGTTCAGGAGGCGATTGATACACCATTATCTCGCGCAGTTCTGTACCCATCTGTTCCAGTTGCTTTTTCATCAGCACACGTTGTAGAGCACGTTTGCCTAGACTGGCATCACCCGAATAAATTTCATGGCGGCTGTTCTTTTCTTCTTCTTCAAAGATGGCCATGCACTTGTAGTAGTTGTCGTAGTAGGTGCCAAGATGCTCACCCAGTTCAGTATAGATGCCTGCTGTTTCACCGTCGCGTTTGTTCAGTTCAATCACACGATTTTTTTCTTTTACGAATTGATTACGTGCTTCTGGACTTGCAGGCTTTTCAGGAGGATGTAGTTTGGCAAATTGATCGTCGAGGTCTTTGAGTACCTCTTTAACTTCTCCAGCGGCACCCTTGATGTCTTTGTAGAGTTTGCAGCCAGCCTTCACAGCAGAGACTGCTCCGTTGGCCAAGGCAAAGAGGGTTATGGGATCCATTTTTATTATACTTCAGACCCTTACGCTGAGGGCTCAAAGTATTTACAGGATCCTGGCGCTAGATTAAACTGGGTTAGATCATTGCAGTCAACAAAAAGCCCCTTGCGGGGCTGTGTTATTTGGCAGGAGTTTTCTTTGCTCGGGGCTTTTTGGCCGCTACTGCTGGCTTTTCAGTGGGTGCTTTCTTTGCACGAGTCTTCTTGGGTTTGGCAGGATTGTCTGCATGAACCGCCCACTCTTCAGGAGTTAACGAGTGCAAGCCAACACAGAATCCGCTTTGACTACGTCCACAACCGCACTTGACCTGAGTGCTGGCCTTGGCATCTACATCGGCTCGGGGAAATGGCCAATCGCTAGTGGGTGCCTCAACTTTGTATGGTGCTTCGGTTGCTATGGTTTTTGGCTTGCCAAAAAAGAATTCTTTGAACTTGTTAAACATTGTGTTCTCCTTGAAGTATTTATATTCTAGTGATCGCTCACTAGTAAAAACCATTGATTTGTGATCCTAAAATCATATATACTAGCACATAGGACGCTGGATAGGCCGGGTCCTAAGTAAACTCGCTTAAATTAGGAGAACCATATGTTTACAGCAGACGCAATCATCGACACCGTGCAAACCGGTAAAAAAACTTTCGTTAACACATTTGTCGCAAACGAAACAGCCAAAGAATCCATGATCAAGTTCATTGACGCACAAGCCGATTACACCAAAAAGGCAGCCAAGGTTGGTATGGACACAGCAACCACACTGACCAGCGAAATGATTAAGCAGGTAGAAGCAGTGGCCAAGTTTGACTATGCCAAAGCAACCAAAGATGTTTTGGATGCATTCACCCCAAAAACTACCAAAAAGTAATACCTTAGTATTACATTCAGCAAGCCCTGTTAATGCAGGGCTTTCTCTTGACCAAAAATAGCCATTCTGCTATACTTGACACATGAGATACTTAATACCGTTGATTGTACTAGTAGCAGGTTGTGCCAATGTACGCCCACCTGTGGATGTCACGCTCATACCCAATGACTGTGCCAACCAAACTGCCATTGTCAACTGGTTGGAAGAGCAAGGTCGACTTTCCCCCTCAATGTTTTCAGACAAGGATCAATATGCCAGACACCGTGCCTCGATTCGCCAGCGCATATGGAGTATGCGTTACACTTGCAATCCTGCTGACTACAGGTTGCTCAACTGTCCAAAGAACCCCAATGGGGTTTGCGGATCTTGATGGTTTTCAGATTGATTGCCGTCGCAAAAGCGAACAGATCGCTTTTCTACAAAGCATGAGACCCACCAATGATGAAAAATTATTTGCTGGGTTTGGTGCCATGTTGCAACCATGGACCTATCTTTCAGATCCTTACGCACAAGACAGTAGACGAGTAGTATCAACAGGAAGGTCAGAATGGCTAATAAATCAAAAATTAATGGAACTTCGCGACAACTGCTGATTGTGAGTTTGTTAGCACCTGTCATGGCCCTGGCTCAGCAGTGCGTGATACAAACTCGAACAGTCACGCAAGGTCAAGTTCAAATAGAAGAACGTAGTCAGGTATCAGCACAGATTGTGCCTGTTCCGGGTGGCGATCAACGATGCATGATCTCCATGCGAGGCCGTGTGGGCGCCACATGGTACACTGGTTTTGGCGAGTTTGTGTTTGCCCGAACAGGATCACCTGAACAGGCCTGTACAAGTGCTCGCTCACGAGCCGAAGCCAGTATTGTGTCACAAGCAGGATCGCGCCTGGTAGCAACGGATAGTACTTTGGTTTGCCGGGAAGACCCCACACTAGATGCATTGCGTCGAACGGATATCGGTACTGTGGCCAAACTGGCACAATATCGTCCACATCCAGATTACCCCAACGACTTTAGACACAATGGCACTCGGTGCCGTTGGTTCCTGGATCCTGCTTGGACCGGGCGTGAATTACGTACCGGACAAGGTGTAATTTGCCAATTACAAGATGACAACTATGTTGTGGTTGACAAATTTTAACAGATCGGGTATACTATGTACACATTAATCACCAAAGAGGTAGATATGAAACTTTCAGTAATAGCACTAGCACTTGTTGCCAGTATGGGAGCCGCCCAGGCTCAAACACAACCGCATCCTTATGCAATGAATCAAGCACCTGTGATGGCGCCAGCCTCTGCACCTGGTTGGTTCACAAGACTGCCAGAGGATACTCCAGACATGATCTTTTCGGCCGCAGTGGGTTCCAGTGTAGACGAGCAGATGGCCTATGACAAGGCTCGTATGCAAGCCGAACGCAAACTGGTTGAGATGATGAGCGCCAGGGTCCGCTCAAATGTAAAAAGTTACCGCAATGATCGTGGTGACTCCATGCAAGAGAGCACAGAGATTGTGGTGAACAAAATAGCCGATGGCGAGTTGATTGGGGCACAACGTGTGGACAGTCAAGCCACGTTTGACGGTCGTGTGTATCGTGTGTATGTGTTGTTGCGTTACCCGCTGGCACAGAACAATAGTTTACGCCGAGAGCGCGAAGGTGCTCAAAGCAAACGCGAGTCAGACTTGAGAGCCGCAAGGGCACAACAAGATCTTGAGCGTGAAACTCAGCGTCAGCGCACAGACGCAGAAGCCGCAGATCGCAGACTCAAGGAAGAAGTTGGGCCACGCCCTGATGCCCCTGCACCAGCATCTGCGCAGACAGTGAACATCACAGAAGGTCCGGTAAAATTACTGGATGTGGACAATGCTGAATACAGGCAAAAACGTGCCGACGCACTGGCCAAACCCGGTGCTGTGATCGGTCAAACTGTAGTCCGATAAACGGCGTATAAATAGAAGCGGTGCCAACAACACCGCTTTTTCTCTTTTATGATCATGCCCACACAAGAAATCACCCAAACGGAACAAAATCACTCTCAGTCTCTGGCCGATTCAGGCATGTATGTTCTCATGGGCGACGTGAATGACGAAAACATCAAGCCAGTGGTGGAATGGGTGTTGTACGAAAACTACGTGACCAAGAAAAAGAAAAAAGAACTGCTCTTAATGATCTGCTCCAATGGTGGGGACATGGGTGCGGCGTTTGCCCTGATTGACGTCATGATGAGTTCACAGATTCCGGTCAAAACCGTGGGTCTTGGCACTATTGCATCAGCAGGCCTGCTGATATTCATTAGTGGCACTCCGGGACGCCGAGTACTCACACCCAACACCAGTATTTTGAGCCATCAGTTTTCGTGGTACAATGAAGGCAAGGCACATGAGTTGTTTGCCACCATGAAAGAGTTTGAACTCACACAGGCCCGAATGTTGGCACACTATGAATTGTGTACAGGACTGGGACGAGAAGAAATACGCACGAACTTGTTGCCAGCACAGGATGTATGGCTATCAGCATCAGAAGCCTTGGCCCTGGGCGTGTGCGATGATATCAGTGTATTAAATAGAAATTAGCCGCCACGTGCGCTTCGGCGTGTGACATTGGCACCACCAAAGCCTTTGGTGTTTGCTTTGGGACCTTGCTTTCGAGGTGCCTTGCCCAGGCCAGGATGCAGTTCCTGGTTTTTCTTTCGGGCATCGTTGGCCATGTTGATAAATGGATTGGAACTTTTCTTTGGTTCTGTCATGATAACTCCTTATTAGTCGTTAGTTTTTAATCCAGCATTTTTTAATATACTAGACAACTCAGTAGATTCGGCCATACCACCTTTACGTTGTGCTGGCACTTTTTCTTTTGATTTTAAATCAGGAGTCAGATCAACTTCGGGTCGGGTCGGAGCCGGCAATGCAGGAGTATCTTTGGCATACTGAACTGGGCCCATATCTTTGACTGTGGAGGCAGGTGCTTGATCTCCCCCACCAGCAACTCCTTTTGCCAATCCGGCCAATCGCGATACGTTTGCCAGGTCCGTTGAAGAGTTGTCATCTGGGTCAATGTTAGCCTGCCACATTTTATACATTTTCTCGCGTACCTGGTCCGGGCTTAGAGCATTTGATAATTTGCTTGGATCGATATATTTCTCGCTGTCTATCTTTACAGGTTTACCACCGCTAGTGGCTGTGAATTTTGTATATTTGTGAAAACGACTACCCGAAGGCGATCCATCACTTCTTATTATACGTTTGAGTTCTTCAACTGGGTCAGTTTCACGATTATCTCTAACATAGGTGTCCCCAATATTTCCATCAAAGTCGGTTTTGTAAATTACAATTTTGTTTTGTTCTGGTGTATTACTAGCATAATAATCATAAGGTTCACTGTCGTCTGGTTCCTTTAGTTTATTTTGATAACGCCAGTCGCTCGGGTCATCGGCTCTTGACCTGAATGATGATTTTACTTTTGCAGGATTGATAGCGACACTTTGAAGATGTTTGATCAGTTGGGCCGCCGCCAGTTCGGGATTTGTTCTATATAAATCTAGTAAATCAAACATTTGATCTGTAGCAGATATATCATATTCATCATCAGCATCGGGATCGGCCTCTATATATTCAAAACCCAAAGCGCCGGCCATGTCTTCCTGGGCATCAAACAGATCATCGTCATCCTCTGCGTCCCATTGATCAAGATGATCTTGAATGCCTTTTAACAATGCAATTCCGGCTGAGATAGGCATAGTGGCAACTCCTGCTGGCGTTGCAAGCAGTTTAACTACAGGTGCAGGCACAGCCGCCGAAGCCGCAAAACTTGCTAGACCTTTAAGGAACCCTCTACGAGTTGATTCGTTGATATATTCTTTTAGTGTTTTCATGTTGACATTTCCTATTGACCGTTAGCGTAGGCCTCTGCCCAGCACGTCCTTGGTCTTCCGAGGTGCTTGAGTTTGTCTAGCGGCCTTGGCACCAGGACCAGTCAAACGTTTTTTATCAGTTTCTGCGTCTAGTTTGTCAGTACTGACTCCTGGGCCCATGTAGTCCACTAGTTCACCTGCTTTGCTATCACCGGGTGCATCTGTGGTGGCCGCCTTTTCAACGTTGGGAATTGCTTGGGGCTTTTCATTGATTCCAAACACCAACTTACCGCCTGAACTGGAAGTTGAACTGTAACTTTTTTGTGCTTCTAGTGTGACTTGACTAAACAACTTTCCGGGCCATATGGTCCTAAAGCCTTTAACAATAATTTGACCGTCTTTGCTCTTGGTAGCATCAGTGTACATTTGCACAAAGGCTGAGTGGTTGAGAATATCAGAAGCCGCGTCCGAAAAGTCGGTCTTCAAATTGATTTCGTCGCAAACATTGTATGCGATGGAAGCCACCAAGTGGTTGAGTGGAACAACCTTGCTGGGATTTTCAGCAGTGCGATCATGGTACAATTGTTTGAGATTATCTGACAGATTGGTTTTGTCAATGTCAAACTTGGGATCACCGGCCGATTGTTTGAGACTCATCACCTGCGGTATTTCGTCAGGAGTAATAATTCCATACTGTACTGCCAAATTTAACGGCCCGGAGTTATGATCGCCCCGGTCAATTGTGTTAAGAATATCAATCACTTCGGGATAATTTTGAGCGAACTCAGGCATGCCAGCGGCTTCAAGTTCACGCAAGGCAACCAACAAGTTTACACTACTGGCCTTGGCACCTGTGGCACCCTTACTTGAAAGTTTGATTTGCTTGCCTTCAGGACTGACCAACAAAGAGTCATACAAGCCACCACTCACATTGGCATTAAAACTAACAGTACAACCTGCAAATCCTTTTCTTCCCATGAACAACGCGGCCGCTTGACCAGCATTGCCTTTAACTTGGCCACCGTTGATCAACACACAGGGCTGTAACATTTCACAAAAGTAATCACGAAAGCCAGTGAAGTCCATGCCTGTGCCATCTACTGACACAGGGAAAGTGGGCGAATTCATTATGATTTCAGCCGCCCGGTATTCAGAACTGTCCGGGGTAAACTTTTCACCAATCTGTGCCAATATACTAGCAGGGGTTTGTTTCTTGAGATCAGTCAGAACATCACTGGGCTTGTAGCCGGCTTTTTCCTTGCTGCCACGAGCATCTGCTTGACTGAATCCTCCTGGTATGTCATCAGTTTGAAAGAACTTGTTTGCATCAAATACAGGTTTGATTTCTTTGGCAAATTTAGCCAGATATCGTGTGCCCACAGCAGTATCAAATGTGGCGATACCAAATGCTCGATTGCTATTGCTGGCCTGATTGACCTTTTCAATAGGATGCTTGACTTGTTGTTGAACTTGATCAAATGCCGCCTCAGTTTCTTCCTTGGTGGCATACTGTCCAACTTTGGGATAAAATGTCAAATTTCGAAAAACAATTTGATCATCTTGGGTTTCTCCACGTTTGTACACAGCACCGGGTTTTCTACCGCTGAGTCCACGGCTTTCTGCTAATATTGAGTCTAGTATGTTGATTAAATCTCTCATGCAGTATTTATGTATGGGCTAAGTAAGCCATGTCAGAAACAATCATAGTAGAATTTTCTGGAGACTGTTGGTACCGTCCGACCCTGTTTCAAGAACAGTTGAATCAAGTTCCGCCAGGCGAATCGGTCGTTTTGGACATGCGTAGCGAAGGTCCTAGTTTGCAGGCACTGGGAGTTACCGACGTAATTAACACATGGTTGCGTGATAGGCAACAATCTCCTGATTCAGTACAACTACAGCGTTGGAGTAATCCAGTGGAATTTGTGCCTTACAGATTAAAAAAGTGTAATCCTATCTCACATTTTTTCTTTATGAGTCGAAACTATTGGCTTGATCAAGAGCCCGTGCTGGAACAGCATTTGTGCCAGCATAATCTGTTTGGCTTGTTTGTAGGCCGAATGACCCTTGCTAGAGCAGTGATACTGTATCAATGCCTAGTTGGAAGACAAAATATTTTTGTCAGCAAAATGTCCTCACCAGATCCACACCCTTGGCAGTTAGATCCTCAGGATCAAATAAATTTAGATTGCTTGTCTGATTGGCTGTCAACAAATCGTCAGTATCGAATGTTTGACTGGTATGACCGATATACTATATCAAGTGTGGATCAAATGACCGTGAGAGATCAATTTGTCACTCCTGAATCATATGCTGATACCAACCGTAGTCTACTGAATCACTACGGTCGATTTGCCATAGAAGTTGTGTGCGAGACCTACACCCAGGGCAACACGTTTTTTCCCACAGAAAAAACCATTCGTCCCATCATGGCTGCCAAGCCCATGTTGGTTTACGGGCCACAGTATTTTCTAGCCCGGCTAAGAAACATGGGATTTTCGACCTATCAAGACCTTTGGGATGAAAGTTATGATTTGTATCAAGGCACCCAGCGTTGGCAAGCAATACAAAAGGTCATGCAATCTATACAGGAAAAAACTCCGGGTGAGCAACAGCGATTGCTTGCAAAGGCACATGAGATTGCTTTGCATAATCGTCAACATTTGTATGCTATTATTACTGATCAATTTGATCCAATTAGAAATGTTCATAAAAACATTTGATCAAGGTTGGAGTCTACAGTGGCCTCTCAAGCAGTATGAACAGGGCATTGTGGCCAGTCTTGTACGACCGTTTGTCGAGAGTGATCAACGTACAGTCATGATCAACAGCGTGTGGTATACTGAGAATATGCACGAACAAGTGATGTCCTGGTTGCGTAGCAACACATGGGATCAAATTGTATTGGTTGCTATGTTGGATGCTGCCATACCTTATCCTGATCGTTATGCACAATTTGATCGACCTGTCACTGGTATTGGTTACTATCCTGGGGTCGGTCAGGTGGATTTTTGTGCGTTGTTTGTTGATCATTTCTTACAGTCACCTGACCAAAATTTTTTGATAGATACCTCCAAGATTGACACTGCCTACATGTGTTTGAATCGTAAACCTCACTGGCATAGACAACAACTTTATGGGCAATTGCAATCATTGGATTTGATTGCTCAAGGTATCGTTAGCATGGGCGGAGATGGACAGGCAGTCACAGCATTGGCACAAGATCGTGATCACGACAGCCTGGCGCCCAATGCCACTCGGGATCATTATGGTATACCCAACGACATTGTGAGTCTTGGACACATGGACAATTGGTCAAGACATCTAGTAAACATAGTGACGGAAACCTTTTATGACATAAATCAAACAGGATTTGTGAGTGAAAAAATCTACAAACCCATTGTGGGTTGTCGACCGTTCCTGGTGTACGATCCCGATGGTGGCACACGATGGTTGCGTGACCGAGGGTTTGAACCTTACACACAAGACTTCAAGGACATTTCGGATCTGGATCTTGCTCTACCGCACAACATACCACGATTTTTGAGTGTGTTGTGCGAGCAAACTCCCGCGTACTGGCAGAAGAAATTCATTGACTTACAGGAAAAAATACAGTACAATAAAACTCACTTTGCTGATTATGTTGCTCAGCAAAAATCCATAGTTGAAAAAGGAATACCATGCCCAATCTAGTGCCAATCGTGCTTGAACAAACAGCCAAAGGCGAACGCAGTTATGACATCTACAGTCGCTTGCTCAAGGACCGTGTGATCATGCTGGACACAGAAGTTAGTGAGCACACCGCCAGTTTGTTGGTTGCTCAAATGTTGTTTTTGGAGAGTGAAAATCCCGACAAAGACATCAGTCTCTATATCAACAGCCCGGGCGGTAGTGTGACGGCAGGCATGGCCATCTATGATACCATGCAGTTTATCCGCTGTGATGTGCAGACCATTGTGATGGGACAGGCCTGTTCCATGGGATCATTGTTGGCCACAGCAGGTGCCGCTGGCAAGCGTATGATCCTGCCCAACGCTCGACACATGATTCATCAGCCATCAGGTGGTGCTTCGGGTCAGGCAACTGATATTCAAATTCAAGCAAGAGAAATTCAAAAGATGAAAGAATACTTGATCAATATCTATGTCCGACACAACACAGCAGGCAAAGATTATGCTGTATTGAGTGCGGATATGGAACGTGATTTCTTTATGTCAGCACAAGAAGCCGTGGACTATGGTCTGGCAGATCGAATTATCAACAAGCGTGACTAGCAAATACGTCCTGCCATTCGGGAAAAATATCTCGCCAGGTTTGAGACGGATCGTAGAAATCTAAAAAAGTTTTCAAAGGCTCTAGCAAATTGGATTGATGTGGACTTCGGTAGATATCATCAATGAAACAGGGCTTTACGTCCATGAGATTTTGTTGAGCAATCTGTCGAATTGAATCTGGCATGGCTGCCAGACCAAGATAGTCTGGATCAAGCACAGTTTGATTTTCCATTCGGATATTCCTATCTGTGCACCATTTGGCCAGATCAGCATAGTGTGCAATGGTCATGGCCTGTTGGGTGTAACTCACAGTCAAGGGTGTGTCGATATTGTCAAGATAGCGTTCGATATTTCGAGACACTTGATTCCAGTCACTGCCTTTTCTAGCCCATTCTTGCACAGCCCCAATGCCCTCCAGACTCACAATAATGAATATTTTTTTGTAACCTGCCAAGGTTTCATTGACCATAGAGGTCAAATCTTTGGTGCCATTGGTGGCAAACAACAAGGTCATCTTTGACTTGTCCCCAACAGGAACATCTTGCAACAGTTTCAAGATATGCATGTCCAACAGCGGTTCGCCACCAATGATTTTCAGATAACGCGGTCTGGATTCCAAGATAGTGGCCAAGCGTTTGTGCAGTTTGGATGGTTTTTTGTTGGGATCTCGAAATCTATACTGCAAGGTGTTGGGTGCCTGATTCAGTCGATACACCACCGCAGGATGACTTTTGTTAGCCTCCCATAGATTAGCAATTTGACTACTATCGCTGGGATTGCACATGCCGCAGGTGAAATTGCAAATGTTTGAAACTTTCACGTCTGCTGACAGCAACAAGTCGTGATCATAGTTTTGTTTGTTTTTAAGATAGGCAGCGACCCAGGTTTGTTCAAAGTTTTGATCATGATTTGGAATCAACAAGGCATTGCTGTTGTTCCTGAGGCTTTTTTCACCTCTTGACTCTTTGACCCAACAATCTTGACATTCGTCGAGACAAACTCCTGATGTCAACTGCTGTTTGATATATTTTGAATAGTCACTGTCAAACCATTCATCCAAGGTGTGCTGTTCGCAATCATAATCAGTTTTACCGGTAAATTGACTTTTTTTTGGATCAATGCGATAACATGGAACCATGTTTCCGGCCTGATGTAATCTAATTCCAAACCAGGCGGCAGCACAAAAGGTTTCTGCATGTAACTTCATAATCTATTTATAGAGTAGAATACTCTAGTGATTATAAATTAACAATTTGCTATGGCCATGCACCCCGCAAGATTGCACCGGCACTGTTAGGGGTGGACTTCCCAACCCTCACGTGCCCAACGGAACAGCGTTACCAGAGCATTGATCATGTTAGTACATTCCGTAACCGCGACGCTTGGCAGTTTGATAGCGATACTCGCCCACAGACGAAAGAAAATTCCAAATAGTGTTTAGAACTCGTTTCATACAAAGTTCCTATCTGAATTTTTATCATACTGGCGTGACCAATATTCTACGTCTGCCGCACTGGTTATGCTTTTTGTGTTTAAATACTGTTCCAAGCGAGATTGATAATTTTGCTTGGGAAACATCTCGGCCAACCTCTCCAACAATTGTGTCATTAGTTGTGACATGGTTTTTCTCCTTCTCAGTATTTACCACGAGTGTCTCGTGGTTAGTACTAATACTATCAAGATTAGTACTTGAGTACTAATTTTGCAAGATTGACTCAGAATACCCAAAATGCTATAATGCACACATGATCAAACTTTTGGAGCCGGATTATGATTAAAATCCTTGCATTAATGATATGCCTGTTGTTCACCGCCTGCGGTGGTGGTGGCGGGGGAGGTGGCGGCACTGCCAGCACTCCGGCCTCAGGCAGTTCAATAAATTTTGTTCGCACTGTCACACCCAATGACAATGTGGTCAAAAATCTAGCAGTGGGCGACCTAAACGGCGACGGTCTAGATGACGTTGTGATAGGTGGCTGGAACGGCACAGGCACAGCCTATCTTTATGTGCTGATACAAAACGCCAATGGCACGCTCACAGATCGAACTGCCCAACTACTGCCCACAAATGTGTATGGCGGTAGCCAACACATATTCATTGCTGACTTTGATGCAGATGGCCACAAGGATATTTTTATTCCGGGATTCGACGACTGCACAGGATGTACAACCAACAGCATAGTATTTTGGGGCTCGGCTGCCGGCACATTTGTCAAACAAACCCTATCTGATCAAATATCTGCACATGGCGCATGCGTGGCCGACATCAACAATGATGGCACATTAGACATACTGGTATCGGGATACAATACCGGTGGGCTTTATGTCAATCAGGGCTCAAGATCGTTTGTGCTTAATCAAACATTTCTATCTAACAATTCATTCAGTACTTGTAGTGTAATTCGTGACAGCACGTCCGGAAATATTGCTGTGGTACTGGGCAATAACAGCACAGTTCAGGCCAGTGGCTACGCAAATTATATCAACGTGTATGACAGCAATCTAAATCTAATCAGCCAACAGGGTGTGACTGGGCAAGATGCCACAGCCTTTGACCTTGTGATGAGTACCACGGCAGATGTCAACGGAGACGGTCACAAGGACTTTGTTCTAATATTCAACCCGCTGGCACCCAATCAACCTGGACGCAAAGAAGTCTGGTTGAATTCTGGTCACATGACCTGGGGTTATAGTACAACATTTGACAGTACATATCACAACCAGTATGACATAACCAGCCTAGTCAATGGGTCAAATCTCTTGTACTACTTCTCTGGATCATCAACGGGTGCCGGACTATATCGATTGGTCAACGGAGCGTTTGAAGCCTACAAGCATGCCAGTTTTGCGACCATGCTCGGTCGACTCAGCAGTTCAGGGCCCACGGTGGATATTGGTGCTGTTTACCAAGGTAATGGAACCCTTTACATCATGCAGATGGTCAGCGGTGCCATATATACTCAAACACTTTGACCTTGTATTAAATACATGCTAAAATGCACAACCGACACACAAAGGAGTTGACATGAACAATTGGGACAAAGAAAATTTGAATTTTATCTTGAATTCTGACGATGCAGACATGGAAGATTTTTTGTCCTGGGCCTCAGACGAAGATCTGGCCTATGCACTGGAATTGATTCAACTGGCCCGGGCCGAACTTGAACTGGAAGAAATCTTGATGCTGGAAACAGAACCCAACCTAGACACCAGTCAGGCCCGAGCCATACTTGAAAGATTTCGATTGTGAAAATACGACTCATAGGCAAACGCAACAATCTGGGCATTGGCACACACTTTGCCAACTTTGCGGATGCTCTACGACAGGTCAGCCACTGGGGCGATTGTGTAGAAGAACTGGACTGTGAAGATCCTGACAGCATTGTGGCCTCGGCCCGGCTGAGTCATCACACAGATGTGAATATTTCATTTGTGAGCATGCCGTTGCAGAACTACTTTATAGGCACCAACATTCAGTGGGTGGTGTTTGAAAGCACCCGAGTACCCCCCACAGTGATGAGTACCATGATGACAGCAGATTTAGTCTGGGTACCCAGTCATTGGGGCCAATATACCTTGATACAAAATGGTCTGGATCCTGCTCGTTGTGAGGTTGCACCAGAAGGGGTGGACGTCAATCGATATCATCCCTATGCACCCAGAATCAATTCGCCCATTCAGACCTATCTCATGACCGGCAAGTATGAACTGAGAAAAAGCATCACTGAAACTGTCACCGCCTGGGCTCAGGAGTTTGGCAATGATCCCGATGTAGAACTCATAATCAAAACTGATCATTTTTACAATACCCAGGCCAAATACAACGAACTGACCGAATGGATCAGCGGCCAGGGGCTGACCAATGTGCGTGTGATGTGGGGCGCAGTACCTGCACGTGACATGGCCGATCTTTATCAACAGGCGCATGTTTTTGTCATGCCCTCCAAAGGTGAAGGATGGGGTTTACCCATCATCGAAGCCGCGGCTGTGGGCCTACCCATTATCACCACCATGTACAGTGGTCACACAGAATTCCTGCGACATATTCAATCCAGTGTGATACCAGTGGAGTTTGATCTAGCACCTATCACCTGCTCTGACTATCAATTGTTCTATCCCACCGAGGATGGCAACTGGGGTGAGTGGGCACAACCCAGAGTTGACAGCATACGTGCGGCTCTGAGAACTGCCAGAAACAACTATGATCAACTGCAAGCACAGGCCATTGCCAACAGCCATATCATCCGCAACAACTTTTCCTGGGCACAAGTGGCTGATCGAGCCCTACAACTGCTACAAAAACGTGGCTTACTAAAGTAATACTCTAGTACTACTTTTAACCCTACAAAAACTAGGGTTATTTTGGTTGACTCAAAACCGTCCATTTGCTATAATAATGACATGTTAAGCAAAAAGGAGTTCAAGATGCGACATGTAGCCGGTTTTAGTAACAGCACCAAAATTCGTTTTATTGTCAACGGTTTTGGCATGTACGGTACCATCAATGACATCTACACAAAAACAGCCACAGCATCACACGGCGCCGCCCTGCGCTTGGCCATACAAAAATTGGCTTATGATCGCCGTCACAGCAGTTTTACAGGCGATGGTCGTCCTGTGGGTGTGGGCATCACGCACGAAGGCGTTGATGTGCAAATCACTTTAATGGCCAACTAATCACAAGGAGCATCATATGAGTTATTATGTCATTTCTAAAGGTTCAGGTCTCATTGTCAATGACGGTCCTGCCAAAACCCGTGCATACAAAACTTTTGGTGCCGCAATGGCCACCCGCACTCGACTGTGCCGCAAGTCAGGTTGGAACATCAGCGAACTTGCTATTGTGGCTACCACACACTACAAACCCCGGATGGTTACCCGTACAAATCTTATGACTGGCCAAGAATATCAAGAGGATGTGAATACTCCTAGATCTTGCTCGCCTAGTTCAGAACTTTTTTGGACAATGTGATGGCTAAAGAAAATAAAATTTGGTCCATGTCATGGACACAACCCTATGCAAGTTGGCCTAAGCCTGTACTCCGGCCTGCGGAATATACGGAACCCGAAATCACAGACTTTGCCCAAGCCCGTGAAGTACTTGCAAGGATCATATCACTATGAAATGGTTTGCCGAAACAACTGATTATCGGGATACAACTCCTAATGGTGTGTACTTGCTGGATGATGGCAAGAGCAAGATGTATGCCTTCCGGCCACACGGTACAGGGGAGATCAAGGTATTCAAGAACCCCATCCGCATTGATGTGCGTGGGCGTAAGTTTGCAGTTAACTCTGTGCAATTCAAAACCACTGTCGAACCCGAAGTACCTGAAGGGCGTGTGATTGAGGTTACTGGTAGCAAAGGTGACGTCTATAAAGTAACCGAATTGAACGGCAACTATTCTTGTTCATGCAGTGGGTTTAAATTCCGCGGCGACTGTCGACATGTCAAGAGCCTGGCATGAAGTTTTCTTTTAAAAATTCCCCCGAGTGGTTTACCAACTACGTGACCGAAACCTATGTGGACGAGTTTCATGAACGAGTAAAATCCATTGGTATCGAAAGGCTTGACGATGATCACACCCCATTACTGGAAGCGGCCGTAGAGTTCTTTACTGAAAAAGGTTTTAAGTCCTACTGCTACAATAGAGAACTTTGGTTTGATCTGGACGAAACCCAAGAGACCACTATGCTGGTACTACAATGGGCCTAACTTACTTGTAAATGTAGTTGATGGTATCTGAATTTTCTCTATAGATACCCGCACCATTTTTTAAGTGAAAGCGTCGAGCCATTTCTGTTTTTGGGCTCAGGGTCACATAGGTTTGGATTTCAGGAAACTCTGATTCAATGCTTTGTTGTGCTTGTACAATCAACTCACGCCCGGCCCCTGCTGTATAACTCCAAATGGTGTAGAATACTGCGGTAGTGGCACTGCCCACCAGTTCAGCCAAGTCGTCCACGGCAGCCGGAATAGACTGCAAGAACTTCACACAAGTCACTGCCTGAGTTTGGTCCCCATCTTTCAGCATGTAGATTCGGCTGTTGGAGTTTACCCGTTTGGTCATAGGAATCTCAGGACGCACAGGGTCGTCCTTGATAAGAGTTTCCAAGTCTTCGGTAATGGTGGTGATGGTGTGTAACATAATCTACGCCGTTAATGTTTATGCAAAGGTATTTATCACAACCTTTGTTACATTAAAATTACGGAGGATCAGGTGTGGAGTTCTCGGTAGCGAGCCATGGCTCGAGCACGGGCCACTGCCAGTCTCACTGACACATAGTCCGAAACATCATCATCCGATTCGGCGGGTGGTGTGACCTTGGGACGTCGACTCGAACTACTACAAAGAAAGTCATCGTCGGGTGCATCATAGGGATCGGTTCCTTGAAGTCGGATAGCAGTAAACCTATGTGGATTACTACGCAATAGTTTGACTTTTGGCACTCGCGGCAGGTGTGCCCGAACCGAGTGATCTGCACTGATATGAACTGGTACCTGGGCCCAAGCAGTGACGGATGCCATGGCCACAATGATCAATAAGTGTTTCATGTATATATAACGCCTTGACCCTGGCTTACGCTGACAAAAAAGGCTCCGAAGAGCCTTTTATGTGAATTTAACCAAACGTTATTTTTCTAAACCTTGTTTGATTTTTTGAGCACCGCCAATCATTGCTAGAGCACCTGTTAAAACCAACATTGTTACTAGTGCCAAAACAATTTGGCCATCTCTACCCGGATCATTCATCATCTGTGTTAAATCTGGTTTGCCCATGGCAATCCATGCTCTCATAAACAGGTCAGCACCTGCTGCCATTAATCCGCCACCAGCACTACCAACAAGTGCTCCTGTAATCTTATCGCCCCAACCTTCAGCAACGGCTTGTTGACCGCCCACTACGGCTTGGATGTTTTTGACCAACTCTTGCCCGTTGCTACTGCTCTGTGCGGCTTGAATCAGTTCATCCTTCTTGGCCTGGGCGGCTTGGATAAAACGTTGAATGCCAGGAACGGCTTTGATTTTCGCTACAATGCCTTTGAGACTGTCCATAATACCTTCATCAAGTTGAACTCGTGGTTGTTCTGCTTCTTTGATAATATCGATATAGTTTCTTAAAAAATCTGTGCTCATAGCATCTCCAAAATGTTGCTTTTATTTACCTATAGTAGTGGTTTAGGCAAATGAGTTGCCAAAAGTGCTTGATTATACCGCAGAGATCTCTTATACTAGTTGAATGCTGTACGCAACGGCTATTTTACATGAAAGGTAATTTATATGCGTTTTAATCCAGAAACTAAGACTTTTAAAGTATTCACTGCACTCTACAACGGCGAAACTTTGACTCCATCAGAAGCAAAGAAGCGTTTTGGCGTGGGCAACTTGAGTGCTGAAGCCAGCCGCATCCGTGCCGCCGGTTTTGCTGTTTATTCTAACAGCCGCAAAGCCGGTAACGGTGTCAAGGTTACAGAATATGTAATCGGCAAACCCAGCCGCAAGATTGTGGCCGCTGGTTACAAAGCAATGGCCATGGGCCTAGTCTAAATTTAGACACGCTGTCCAATTCAGACTGGACACTTGAACAAACCCTACCCCCGGTAGGGTTTTTTCTTAACCGAATATTCCTAATCCTGTATAATCGTCATATGCTTAAAAAACTCTTTGAACGCTGGGGTCGGTACCGTGTGATCATGGACCGTGTGGACAACGAACCTTATTTGGAACGCTACTATGTGTTTCTTCGAGATCGAGAACGATTTCCGTTCAACATCTTTGTACACAAGTTTTTGAAATCGGATCCAGATGAAGTTCATGACCATCCCTGGCCCTATTTTACGTTAATCCTGCGTGGCGGCTACTGGGAATGGATTCCGCATTTTGATTTACGTGGTCAAAAGATTTGCGAAATACAAAAATGGCGTGGTCCGGGACACTTTCGTTTTAATCGAGCCACCAGTTATCATCGCATTGAACTGGACCCAGATGTGACCTGTTGGACACTATTTTGCCCAGGTGTCAAACAACGTGATTGGGGCTTTTTGGTTCGGAATCAGTGGATACAGTGGGAACAGTATCTGGCCACTCGCTCAAGTAAATAACACAAGGAAAAGAGATCATGAATTTGGAAACCATCTTAACTGCCATGTTTACCGGAGTAGGCTTTGGTGTTGTATTATTTTTGCTGTTTGTCTGGGCAGTGAGTCGCAGACTTCGAATTCAGTTTGAATCCGAACTTGGCACCACTATGAAAAATTTGGCCCAGGAACGCCTGATAGCACTCACCGTAGAAATTGACAACAATCAGTATTTTTGCTATAATGCACTTACCAAAGATTTTGTATGCCAAGGATACAGTTTAAAAGAAATCATAGAACGGTTTCGTTTACGCTTTCCCCACAAGGCCGCCGCCATATACGACGGCGACGAAACAGCAGTAAAAACACTTAGAAATCAAATGGAAGAATTGGATGAGGGCCAATCGCTTACAAATACCTAATAGGATTTTATGAAAATATCTCTTTGCTCAGACGTTCATCTCGAATTCGGAGACCTTGATTTTGAAAACGATCAGGGTGCTGAAGTCTTGATTCTGTCTGGCGACATTTGCGTGGCCAAGGATATAGCACAACGTGATCCATATGGTGTGATGGGTCCAGAATATCGTAGCAATCGCTTTCACGAATTCTTCCAACGCTGTCATGCAAGATTCCCACATGTGATTTACATTGTGGGCAATCACGAATACTACCATGGCGACTTTGCCACTAGTTTTGCACACCTAAAGGATGTGCTTGGTTACTTGCCCAATCTGCATGTGCTGGAAAAAGAAAGCATCACTATCAGTGACATCACATTCTTGTGTGGTACATTATGGACTGATATGAATTGTCAAGATCCAGATACCCTGTATCGCATTCGCAGTCACATGAATGATTTCCGCATCATTAAGGACAGTCGCCATCCCGTACACTACAAAGACCCAGAAGGCGTTTTCCATACTCGTGAGGGCCGATTCAGTCCCGAGGCCAGTGTACAAGAACACACGGCCATGTTAAAATTTGTGAGAAAGTCAATTGACGCTGACCCTACAGGTAAGTATGTGGTAGTTGGGCATCATGCGCCCAGCCGAGCAAGTACTCACCCGCAGTATGCCAATCAGACCATGATGAATGGTGCTTACAGTTCAAACTTGGATGAGTTTATTCTCAATCGTCCACAGATTAAACTTTGGACACATGGACACACTCATCATGAGTTTGACTACATGATTGGCTCGTGCCGTGTGATGTGTAACCCACGTGGTTACGATGGATATGAGGAGCAGGCAGATCAATGGCGACTGAAAACAGTGGATATCTAAAATGGTTGCGTTACAGTGGTGTCAGCATCATTGTGGCACTCAATCCCTTGCATTGGAGATTGATACCTGCGGCCAGACGCGAGCCCAACGATGGTTGGCCTAGCCCTAACGAACGCACTTGGAGTGTGAGTTGGTTGTTTGTGACTATACGTGGTTGGGTAGACAATGGGGATTGGTAATGCAATCCTGGGTCAGTTATATAGGTTGTGCTTTCTTGATTGTGATATTGTACATCCATAATTCCGAAATAGGTGCCGATCATGAACTTGAGGCTTTGAATCAAATACGTAACTCAAGTGGTTACTTAATTAAATATTACAAGGATGAGAGATGAAAGTTTATATTGGCAAATATCGGGATCACTGGATCTCACCTTACACCATGTTGAACTATGCGTTCTGGTGGACCGACTGGTCAAAGTGCGCCCGTATAAAAGGCGTACCCACTCTTGAACAAGAAAGCCGGTATGTAGAACGCCCAGACTGGACGGAAAAGTGGGCAGACCGTTTGAATCCGATCAGTCTGGCTATTCAGTGGGTGTTAGATCGTATACACCCAAAGATCGATTATGTCAAAATTGACTACTGGGATACCTGGAGCATGGATCATACTCTAAGTCCCATCATCCTGCCCATGTTGCGACAACTCAAAGAGAAAAAGCATGGCTCACCTTTTGTGGATGATGAAGATGTGCCCGAAGAACTAAAGTCAACTTCAGCACCACCCCGAGAAAACGAGTGGGACACAGATGACAATCATCATGCTCGTTGGGACTGGGCCATGTCGGAAATGATCTTTGCATTCGAGTGCAAAGTGGATGACTCGTGGCAAGATGCTTTCCGTTCAGGCACGTTTGACATGACAACTGTGCCTGTGGATGAGGCGGGCAACGAAGTCGCCAAAGGCGAACACCGGTACTATCAAATGAAAGACGGCCCCAATCACACCTACCAGTGTGACTACGAAGGCATGCGAGTGGTTGAAGCACGTATTCAAAACGGCTTCCGCTTGTTTGGAAAATATTTTTCTGCGTTGTGGGATTAGTAAGCATTTGCATGACAAGTGAATCCAACAGTGCCAAAGGTCGGGACAGTTTTGATATTGCCACAGGCAATACCCTGGTACACTTTTTCAATCGTAATATAACGCCTTACGCCACCAGCACTCTGGGCCCGACATTTGATCTAGTACCAGTAGAGAAACAAAAAGATCTCATGATCAATCATGCCAGGATGTATGCCCAGCAGGAATATGATCGTATTATGGAATTGGTCTCAGTACTACAAAAACAAGCCCAAGATATCCAACGCAGATTAGAAGTCACTGACATGGTGCATGGGGCTGAGTACCAGTTTCAAGTTGTGATGGGCAACTGCTATTGGTTGGTATGGCACAAAAGATATGAGAAAACTCTCTTGGTTGTAACTGGTCCTACTGAATGGAACACTGGTGTTCCTGAAGACTATGAATATCTAACGCAGGTGCGATACATGGGAGATCATACCTGGCTAGAGATTGACCCCAAATCCTAAACATGTTACAATAGATCATGAACTCTTTTATCCAAATGACACAAGATTTGCTCGGTACCAAGATCGACACCAAAAAAACCATTTCGCTACGGTCCTTTGAACGGTGGCGCCGCGAATTTATTTTTCAAGGCCTGGCTGGACTTAGATATGGTCAGGCATTTTGCAATCAGTTTGGTATCACCGACTACATCATATACTACAATTGCAACATTGAAGAGATAGATCAAAGAATCAAGACCTGGTATGTTCGAGCATGAGATACGCATGGAGCATGCTGGCCCTGATGACGGCATACGCTGGAGCCATGAATTACAGACGTCTGGACTGATTCAAGATCAAGACTATGTGTGGCAGTATGTGCCGGCTTGGGATGACAATTTTGGATCCTATGATTCATCACCACGTGCGGTAATCTTTGCGTTTGACAATCCTGCCTTGGCCACTTTTTATCAACTGAAATGGCAACCACGCTGATGAAACAACACATGCTACCCGAAACTGCTCGAATGTTTGATCAGTGTGTGCATTGTGTTACTCCACGAAAAGATGCATACGGGCCAGATATCCATCGTTGGCTCACCGACAACATAGCCAAAACACCAGCAGGGTTTAGGCCCTGGACTAGAACAGATCGACAATTCCGGTTCATGCACGAGCGTGATGCCATAATGTTTGCACTCAAATGGTCATGACTCATCGAGTAAGAATACCCTGGCGTCAAGGCGACACTATCTCCAAGTGGGATGAAGTGTGCATCTGGGCCATTGAAGAATTCGGCCTGCCTGGTGAGCGATATACCACGCATCCGGTAGCAGAATATATGGATTTTGTTTTTCAAGACAGCCGGGACGCTATATACTTCAAACTGCGATGGCTATAACAACTGCTGAAGACTCAATCCGACTGGGAGACAGTTTCAATCATGCCTGTAGGATTCAAAAAAACTATGGCGTGTTGGAACAAATACTAGCATGGTCAAAAGAGTCATTGACAGCAGAATGGCGTTGGCAACTGGTCAGTGTGAGTTCAGACGTCCGTCCAGGGGATTACATTTTCTACTTTGATAGCGAGCGTGACTACTTGGCATTTGTTATGAAATGGTTATAAGTAAAAATATGCGTACACCCCGAGAACGAGACAAGAAAAACCTGCGTATTCAACGTGATGAAAACGCTGTGAAAAAGCAAACCAAGATTGCCCGAGCACACGGTATGGATGTGAAAGAACCGCACAAGTTTGCCAAGCATCATGCCATGGACTGTGGGCAACCAGGTTGTGTCCTGTGCGGCAATCCAAGAAAAACATTCAGTGAGTTGACCGCACAAGAAAAGCGTCTGTTTCAAGACACAGAACAGCAACGTGACACACACTCAAATGGCCTGCCCCGAGATCAAGATGATTGACTTTGATGTAACCATGCAACGCATTAAAAACTTGGCCGAGTATGAAGTTCAAGTCACGGTGCCCAAAACATTTAGTTTCCGAGGCCAAGTGCCTTGGGACATGCAGATTGTGGGCAATCAAGCCTTTGTGACAGTGATAGCCGCCAGCCTTACCGAGGCTCGGAGCAGAGTAGAAGAATATTTTAATTTCAAGGAATAATTTATGGATATGGATCAAGCGGCTGTATTCTTGGCCGGAAGTATTTTAACAGCATTAGGATTTGTTGTATTTGTGATTGCGGTAGTTGTTGTGAACAACATCATACATCGCTGGTGGAAACCATTGGGTTGGACATTTGGATGGATAAGCACACCCACAAGATTTGCCACACCCGAAGAACTAGAACAACCTCCAAAAATAGAACCTGTGATTGACAACAAAAATGAATCGAAAGCAAAAACTAATTGAGCAAGCAGGGTTTAGTCAGACCTTTGAAGCAGATAGATTGAATCAACTGATCGACCTCACAGTGAACCAGTGTATCGTTGCCATCACCAATTCTTCACGAGACCACTGCCCCACAACCTACGATCAGGAACAATGGGCCAGTACCATTGAACGGTGCGTTCGTAGTATAAAACAACAGTTTAGGTAACAAGATGATCAACCAAGTTTGTCAATACAACAAAACCCGGGTAGATTGGATCAAATTGTATTCAATGATTGATACTCTTGGCACAACCATGAATGGCAAAAAAGATCGTTTTGACAAAAGTGATCTTATTGAGATGGGCATGGAGGTGTACAGCAATGGAGAAATTAAATTTCTAAATCGTGATGGTGTGGATCACGAACTAGTAAACTTACCCAACGCAAAAGGCCTTCCAATCACACAAGAAATGAAGTTTGACAGCGCACTTTTTTACAAAATAGTTAGTGTCCGACGTGCTAATCGACGTCGAGGTATTGAAGGTCGGAAAGAATTAAAACGATTGAATGCCCCCGTCAACCTAAGATTGCTCAACTCGCGGGGAGAGAACCAGCACACAGAGTTACCCGATACATACGCAGAATTTTTACTAGCGGCAGACAATCATAGTGTTCATGTGATTGAAGTTGCCGCACTTGTACCGTATTTGCAATTTCCTGGAGATGGAATTGTAGCAGTCAATGTTCCGCAAAACTTGTTTACACAGGTAATTGGTCCAGAAGATATCATGGCCAGACAACCCCTGGCAAACTTCAATTACAAACAAGAAAAGTTGGCATTTCAAAGAAACTTTTTAAACAAGTTCTAAAGTAGTACTTTAGTATTAGATTGACAATAACCTTGTTTTACTATAAAATAGAAACTGTTGGATAGGCATGGTGCCCACTAACATTTAACCAATCCTGTATTGTACAGGTAAAGAAGGAAACACAATGGCCGCAAAGCGCCTCACACGCAAACTTACGGACGTGATTGCTGAAGTTGAAACTCAACTCAAAGCACACTATGGTGTAACTGAAAAAGATCTTGTTGCATGGCGAGCCCGTGCAAAAGCCTTATCATACAAATTTCCCACTAGTTCAATGATAACCATTGAGGACCTTTGGATCGATTATGAAGTCCAGCGTGATGTCTTGCACAAGCACATTATTAATATCATGAGAAAATGGGATCCACGTATTTGTAGTCCTGGTTCTGCTTGCCGCTTTGGCGGAAAACCTCCAATTTATTTGTATGACGCACAACACCGTACTATCGCGGCTGGTTTGCTAGGCTATACAGAAATTCCTTGTGCTGTGGTAGAAACAGATGAAGTTAATTTTGCAAGTTATGCATTTGAAATGCTCAATGACACTGGCGTCAAGCGACTAACTCCTGGTGACTTGCATCGCAATGCCCTGGTGCGTTTTAAAAATGGTAGCCGTGACAAAAAGGTCGTGGATGCCCGCACAATGCAGGACCAGTTTGATACTGCCGGCATTGACTTGCAAGACAAAGGATCACGTGCGTCAGATAATCTACGTGGTGACAATGATTACTTTATGAGTCACTTTAAGTATGCTCAAAAGGGTATTGAGATTGACGACAGTGGCAAAATACTGCTAGAAATTTTAACTGCAATCAAAGACACGTTTCCCCTACAGGAAGAAATTGATCAAGGTTGCTACATTGGATTGTATGAACTGCATCGCATTTCAAGCACCAGTGCCAACAGCAAATTACCAGTAGGATGGATGAAGTCATTGCTCGAAGCAATCAAGCCCACATTCAAAAGTTCTGCATTGATACATGCCAAAGCCAAAGTGCAATGGGAACATGTGAATCCGGGTGCAACTTGGTCAGCCCCTAGTGCCATGTCCAACTTTTTGCGTGAATTATACATCCGCAATGGTGGTCAGATAAACTTGCCTTATCACGGTGAGGGTGCCAAGATGGGCGTCGAAGATGGTAATATTGCTCCTGGCTTGTTTCCAGAAGGGTCATAATATGAACGACGTATTAACACAAACACTTTTTGGCGGTGAACTTCAGACTTTTATGTCTTTGCAGAATGCTATTGCTCTGTTGAGTTCTAAAAATTTGATAAATGTAGGAGAATTGGCTGAGCAGGCAATTAGTAAAAAATCTGGTGTTGCAATGTGCGGTAAAAATACAGCCAACATTGACTTGGTATCAGGCATGCAGATTAAATATTCTACTGTTAAAAAACCTGCAAGTTCTAAATACTATTATGCATATATTTCTATCAACACCACTGCTCCTATATTATGTGTAATTACTAATCCTGTGCTCAACGAGCAGTATTTCCTTCATATTCCTTATCGTGCGTTTAAGCATCTTGAGGGAAATTGTATTAGTATTTCTTTTGGAAAAAACGGAGAGCCAAGTGCAAGTCAATGGTGGAACTATGAAGTTGACTCTTTTGAAGAATTGTGTGAGTTAGCAAAATGAACTTAAAAGAATCCTTAGACCAATTCACAGCACCAGTATACGGCAAGACCCGACGCACCGCTGATACCTACCGCACTGTGGCCGACTACTGTAAACGCAACTTGGTTCGCTTGGTTGAGGACTACCATGCAATAGAAAACGATCAACAACTGTTGAGAGAGATACGCAATGATATCGACACGTATCTGCGTAGATATCATGAATACTGTATACAACAGCGTGACGGTATGAAAGCACACTACCACGAAGTTGGTGCAGACGAAGACTGTGACTTTGAACACTTAATTCCAGCGGCTCGAATTCGTGACCTACTTTTGGCCGGTTCCATTTCTGTGGAGCAGGCTCTTAATGCACCCACAGTGAGATTGAGCCGTGCCAAACACATGGCTCTCAAGGAAGCAGGTTGGGCCAGCACCACTCCGGACATGTGGCAACCGTTTAGGCGTTATACTCAAGTGTTTGATGCTGAATACGAGACACACGATGGCACACCAATTGATCCTGAAACCTGGAACTTACAACAGCATTTTGACTATTTCAAACATCTGGTCATTGACGCAAAGTAAATATCAACATGACCACCTGGCTAGACCATTATAGACAAACCTACTATCCCTTGCTGAATATCCATTTCACAGCCAATGATCATGTGCTGGCCCCGAACATGTACAATCGTGCTGTGGGGTTTGATATCATATTTCGATTGCTGTTGAATCAAAAACGCACCAACTTCAGCATTGTAGAAACAGGTACCTTGAGAACTCCCAACAACTGGACAGATGGTCAGAGTGCCAAATTGTTCACGGAATTCGTGGACCTGCACGGTGGTTGTGTGCGTAGTGTGGACATAGATGCCGACGCTTGTGACGCCGCACGTGGCTATATCTCTAGCCCAAACTTTTCAGTCACGCAAAGTGACAGTGTGACCTGGTTGACTCAACAGACTGACCTGGCACAGGTGGACCTGTTTTACTTAGATAGTTGGGACGTGGACTGGGGCAACGATACTGCATCTGCCGACCATCATCTCCGAGAGTTTCAAGCCATTGAGTCCTATCTCAAACCTGGTTGTGTGGTAGCCCTAGATGACAACTCGCGTTGGATCAACAATTATCAACGTACTGGTAAAGGGCGTCGAGTGGTCGAATACTTGCAAGACCAAGGACACTTGCCCATACTGGACGAATACCAGATTATTTTCCAGTTCTAAAAAGTAATACTCTAGTAGTACTTTTGTACCGGTTGACCTATATTTGCCCTAATGCTATAATATGGCATGTTCAGCAAAAAGGAGCCCCGAATGGGATACAAGGTAATTGCAGATCGTTTTGAAACAGACATGATGCGTCAAAAATATGGCCCTCGCAAAGGGCTGGAAGGACCATTCATGTATGCGTCAGGTCGTGTGTTGTACTATGATCCTAGAGAGGGCCAGTATTATGACCCCCGTACTGACTTCTATGTCAGTCACGAAGAGATGGCGGCTGAACACGGCATTCTTGTGCAACGTCTTGTGGACTTTCAGAGGTAATACTTTTGCTCTATTTTTCGTACGGAATGAATACTAATCGATCGGGCATGGCCCAGCGATGTCCAGGCGCATTAAGCCTGGGTCACGCTCGCTTGATCGATCACTCGTTTAGATTTGCCACTCATGCTGACGTGGTGCGATGCAAGGACTCCTTTGTGGATGGAGTGCTGTGGACCATTGACGATTTTCACTTGAAAAGTCTGGATCATCTAGAAGGCTATCCTTTCTACTACGATCGTAGACGCCTGCGTGTGGCACACGAAGATCGTGTGGTCATGGCCGAAACCTACTTCATGCAACCCGGCAACTTGGATAGTCTGCCAGGGCAGGGCTATTTTGACATGGTGGTCGAGGGCTATCGCGAGCACCGAGTGCCCACAGAACAACTTTTTAATAATGTATACCAAAGTACTACATTGTTAAATGGTTGACCAATAATCACCGAAATGCTATAATACTCACATGTTCAGCAAAAAGGAGTCGTAGAAATGGAAAAACTTACATCAATTCAGCAGGTTAATTCTGCCATCATGTTTGGCAAGTGGACTGACGTGGAACTTCGTAGCATGGCAGAAGCCATCCGTTTCAACCAGACCAGTCTTCGCAAGCAGGTCAAACGCAACCTGGACGTGGGTGTTCAAGTGCGTTGGGTCAGCAACAAGAACCCTGCAGGCGCCACAGGTGTGGTCAAAAAGATTGCTATTAAATATGTCACAGTTCGCAATGACCGAGACGGCGGCCTGTGGAAGATCCCGGCCAACATGCTGGAGATTGTTGAAGGTCAAATGGCAACTGTATGAGTACCACAACGGTTGTGATCATAATTTTATTAATCGAAACTATTAGGAATATCTAATATGCCAGGATTTGTAGACGTATCAAACATGACAGCCCGTGAAGTTCGCATGATGGATCATGCGGCTGACTATGATGAGCCTGCTGGCAATCAACCACGCCGTCAATGGAAACCCCGTGCCCGGCCTGAAGGCACAAAACACTCTTTAGACAATGTGTGGGGTGCGGCTGTAGCGGCACAACGCATGAATGGCTCTTATGTGAAAGAGACCATGTACAAGTTTGACGAAGACAAGAACACAACTGTGATTCACTACCAACGCAATCGCGACATCATGGTGGAGATTCTTGCCAACCCTGCTGTACTCACCGTGGAAGATATTGCACAAGGCCAGGAGTGCCGTAAGTTCTTGCAAAATGACATTACCTTTCGTGCATTGAAAAATCGACTCACTGAGTTTGACACGGCTGTGAGCAAGGTTTTGGCTGTGACAGATGAATTTGACTCAGTTAAAAACAAATACGAATTGGCTGTGGTTGCATGTTTGCCACAAAGTCAT
>Ga0209085_1000501_pt1 | contig 28626 bp, 24 predicted proteins | sample C_131016_EF_Meta_FD_187310 | JGI IMG/M metagenome (GOLD analysis project Ga0209085, IMG submission 187310) | Freshwater microbial communities from Lake Croche, Canada to study carbon cycling - C_131016_EF_MetaG (SPAdes) (version 2) | ecosystem: Environmental > Aquatic > Freshwater > Lake...
TCTTTAGATAATCGTGACAACTGGTGGCGTCCAGAGCCAGATAAAAGCGGAAATGGAATGGCCACTATTCGATTCCTTCCTGCATCTGAAGCAGATGGTGAAGATGAGTTGCCATGGGTCAAAGTATTCTCACATGGTTTTCAAGGACCTGGTGGTCAGTGGTTGATCGATAATTGCTTGACAACTAAGAACCAACAATGTCCTATCTGTGAACACAACTCTACTCTTTGGAACTCCGGCATCGAAGCCAACAAAGAAGTAGTACGGAAGCAGAAACGGAAACTATCCTATATCTCCAACATCTATGTGGTATCTGATCCTAAGCGACCAGAGAATGAAGGTAAAGTATTTCTATTCAAGTATGGTAAAAAGATATTTGATAAGATTACTGAAGCAATGGCACCAGAGTTTGCAGATGAAACACCAATCAATCCATTTGATCTATGGAAAGGTGCTAACTTTAAATTGAAGATTCGCAAAGTTGAGGGTTATCAGAACTATGATAAGTCTGAGTTTGATTCTGCCGAACCTTTATTGGATGATGATGATCAGTTAGAGAAAATCTGGAAGTCTGAGTATACTTTGAAAGATTTGGTATCTGATAAGGAGTTCAAATCTTATGATCAGTTGAAATCTCGATTGGACAAAGTATTGGGTCTGAATGGTGAAGATGTACCAGCAAAGACTACAGTAGAACAGATGAAGTCTCTACCTAAGAAGCCAGTAGTAGATGAATCACAAGTGATGCCTGAAATTGAAGATGATGATATGGCCTATTTTTCTAAATTAGCCGAAGAAGATTGATTTTATATAATAGGAGATATTACTATGGCAGCAAATATTAAAGGTAGTAAAACAGCAGAATGTCTCAAAGATGCATTTGCAGGTGAGTCGATGGCCAATCGCCGTTATCTATACTTTGCAAACCAGTGTGACGTAGCAGGTGAAGCAGATATTGCATCCTTGTTCCGTAACACCGCTGAAGGTGAGACTGGTCATGCACATGGCCATATGGAATACTTAATTGAGGGTGGTGCTGGAGAACCTGGTACAGATATGCCCGCTAAGACACCACAAGAAATGTTGGAAGCAGCAGTTCATGGTGAGACACATGAGTATTCTGATATGTATCCTGGTATGGCTAAAACTGCTCGTGATGAAGGTTTTGATGAGATTGCTGATTGGTTTGAAACATTGGCAAAAGCGGAGCGTTCACATGCAATGCGATATCAAAAAGCACTAGATACACTCAAAGCATCATAACAAAATCCCATGCAAGTACCAACCCCGCTTCGGTGGGGTTTCTTTTTTCTATACCGTTCTGGTAGAATACATCGACAATCTTGAGAATGTATCTTCTTTACTTCTAACAGGTGGGATAGGTTGTCTTTCTGAACCACCTGAAGAAGAAGATGATGAACTTGTATTGTTAATAACAGAAGGTTCTGATGGAGTATTTTCAGCCAACTTCATGTTTTGATTTTCAGATACCTTAGAATTCAACTCAGCACCTTTATTAGGTGATGGCGCAGGTGCGGCAGAAGGCGATGCTGAAGGTGATGCTGAACCACCACCACTTGAGGCGCCTCCAGGGGTAGGTTGCGATGACATACTATTACTCATCTGTCTACTCATTTCTTGACCACCAGCGCCCGATATACTTGTACTCATAGATTCTTTGGTCGTTTTCGGTGTAGCAGTTTCTGCTTTTCTTGCCGCTTGATCAGGATCGGCACCACCTTCAAAGAAGTCAAATAAAGCACCGGCAGCCTTCTTACCAATATACTCACCACCCATAAAACCTGCAAGTCCACCTAACAGAGTTCCAACAACAGGAACAACAGAACCAACAGCAGCACCAATAGTTGCACCTCCAGCACCACCTAACGCACCACCTACCGCTTCAGTAATTCTCTTCTTCATTTCTTTTTCATCAATTGCACCACTTTCATGTTCATCAATTGCATCTTTAACATCCATCAACAATTGCAAACCTGCAGCAATTAATTGAATGCCAGGTATTCTTTCTAAGAATCCTAACACACTCTTACCCGCTTTTAATAATTTACCACCCATCTTTGATGCGGACTTTGTTACTTTACCTCTAAGTGATTTTAATTTTTTACTTCCGCCCATTAAACTTGCAGCATCAGCCAGTGTTCCTAATATTCCACCACCTTCTTCTTTTTCCTTTTCTGCACCAACAGCACCTGTACCTATAGATCGGATGGCTTCAATTAATTCTTTATGTTTCTTTTGTTGATCATCTCTTCTTGGTTTTTCAAAATCTTTATCTAATTCTTTTTGCTTAATATCATCATCTCTAGACTTCTTCATGAGATCATATATGTCAGTCAAGACATTGGTCATGGCTTCATATTCTTTATCCATTCCACCTGATATTTTTGATGCGGTTTCTTTTTTATCTTTTGATGGACCTGATGTGAACTTGCCAATATCTTCTTTTGATCTGCCTGTTAATTTACCTAAAACTGTAGGTGCAATATCGGAATCAAAAGTTAAAAATCTTGCAATATTTAATGGATCAAATACGTCTTTTGCATAACTCTTTGTTTCTTTACCGGCGGTTGATAGAATATCTTTAGCAGACATCTTACCATCAGTTTCTTTTAACTTGTCGGTGATTCTCTTTAATAATCCTGGTGATTTTTCAAATGGCGACTTACCATCATCATCTTTATCTGCTGCATCTTTCTCGTTTTTCTTTTCAGAATCAAAGTTTGTAGAAACATATTTTGCAACTGCAATTTGAGCAGGATTTAATGTGTCTTGTAATTTTTTAGGTATAACTCTTCTAGCAGTAGATAAAACACTCTTAAAATTATGAGTATCTTTTTTATTGACAATTTTAGTCAATCTTTCAAGTGCGGATTCAATTTGCGGTATTTGATCTTGAGAAGGTATCTTCCTGTGTACATTATCAAGTTGTTCATACAACTTAGTAAAGTTTTCTTCAAGATTTTGATCTATATCTTGAAAGTCTCGTTCCACTCTTGCTTTGTAATCTTCAAACTCTTTTTTAAGATTCTGAAGTTCTTTCTTGGCAGAAAATCTTGTTTTTTTACTAGGTAATCTTTCAGCAGTGGGTTCTGTAGATACAGATTTCATTGGAATTACTTTAGATTCATTCTCGATATTATTAGGCATATGACTTTCTCATATAAGGAGATGCATCTTCCTTTTTAGGTGAAGATGCAGTAGGTGTATTTCTTTTTGATACTGACTGATTTGTTGTATTATTTACAACAACTGTTGATTGTTTTTGTGCAGTCATGTCATCTTTTAAGTTTTTATTTGCATCTGATGCAGGAGTAACTCCGGCAGATTTGGGTGATGACTCTTCAGGTGATGCGGTTGATTTACCATCACCTGCTTGATCAACCAATGCGACAATTTCTCTTGCTCTATTTCCAACTTGTTGATACCATTTACTATCTTGTAAACCTTTAGCAGCAGAATGAAAGTCACCAGCATCTAGTGCCTTTGCTGTTGAGGGCCATTTTGGCCACCATTGACCCATATTAAATGCTAGGTCAATAAATGCACCTTTACCTGCTTCATTTGCTTTTTCATATCCAGGTGTTTTCTCAGCAATCTTAACATGTTTAGCAAAATCTTGTTCAAATAGTTGATTAACTTCATCATCAGATAAAGTTCTATTCCATTCTGGTGGTAAACTTTTACCATCACCAATCAAATGTCCAACACCAACTGTCCAAAGTCCTAATGAATCTTTATATGGTTTGTTTCTAACACCTTCGTGTCTCATCACCATCGATTTTACATCTTTCATTCCAGTGATTGGTGGAAGTTTTACAGATGGTACTTCTCCTTTCGGTGCCGCACCTTTTGGTACTGCTTCTGCCTTTCCCTCTGGTGCTTTTCCTGATGGTGCCTTTTCCGCTTTACCTTTTTTTGGTGCTGCCTTTTTTGCTCTTGGTGGTTTCTTTGCAGATGGTTTTCTACCTTTAGCACCTTTTTTCTTAGGTATTTTAGGTTTCTTTGCCGCACTGACCTTTTTTGCAAATTCACTAGGTTCAGGTTTACCAACTTCTTCAAATGCTTCGATCAATTCATCATGCATTTTATCAGAAGTTCTTGATTCTTCCTTTCTTTTTGTTTTATCTTCTTCTCTATCCAGAACCTGTTCTTCTCTATTTTTCTCCATTAGTTTGTAGATGTAACCAAGAATCTCAGATGCGGATTCTTTATCTGGAACTTTCATAGCAGTATTACTAATTTGATCTGCTTTCTTTTCTGGTTCCATTGGCTCTGGTTTGAATTGCTTCGATTTCAAAAACTTGGGAAGAGATGGACCTTCAGATTTTTTATATTTATTTTTTGATTCTTTAGAATTCTGTTGTTTTAATTTATCAATTAAAGACGAAATGATCCCAGTCTGTTGATCTATGATCTTTTCAGTATCTTTTTTTGATGATTTCTTCTTGTCCATCTATCGTTTTCTCTGTCTTTCTGCAATCTTTTGATTTTCAGCCTCGATATAAGCAATCAACATAGAAACATAGATATCTCGTTCCCATGGTATCATATTTTCTAACTCCGTCAGATTATACTTGTGATGTTGCATCATTGAGAAGTTGGTTTTATAATAATTCTCAAGTGTGTCGTGACGAAGCATTAGATAAAAAAACTTTCGAGACCCTCCACATCAATCTCATGATGAAATCCACATTTTCTACAATCTATATCAATTACTTTTCTTAGTTTTGGTAGTGCTGAAAAGAATGCCTCAATCTTTTCAAATTGAGCCTGACTTAACTGTTCGACAAACTCAACAGTCTCTTGTATTGGTACTTCTTTAGTATAATAATACTGTTCACCATCATAGATATACTCAATAGATTTAGCAATCATATTGAAAGTTAATTCATTCACATCATCAAACTTTAAAGAATCTTTAATGTAGGAGAAGTCTGGATACTTTAACTTCACACTAATTGTATCTGTGAGTTGAACAATAGGATCAACCAAATCTTTATTTTCAACTTGTATTTCTAAAAGATTAACATCTTTTTCCATAATGTTATTGCACTTTTTACCTTCAACGACATTATTGCATCTATATCTTGTTTCAACAATCTCGCCTACTGATCTCGCACGAAGATTCATAAAGTAATATTCAACATCAACAATAGGTAAACTTTCAATATCAACATTAGGTGTAATAGTACAATTATTCAAAATATCTCGAACACTCTTTTGAATTGTTTCAGATTCCTGTGATTCTACTGCCATCAAAAGATTTCTTTGTTCTTTGACAACAAAAGGTCGAAACTCTATTGTTGTTTTAGATAATGGTAACTGCAATCTATAAGTTGGTGCGTCAAGTTTTGGTAACATAATAACTCCTCAATCAATTAATTATATGGGTACTGATTCCCAATAAGTATAAGCAAATGTAACGGTTAGTTTATGAACAGAATCTGAACTCCAGTCTAAATCAAGTTGATTCATGTTGATAGGAAAGGCACGGTGCATTGTAGCTTGATATGATAATTCTCCCATAACATCATATTGTAAAACATCAATATCAACAGCATAATCATCTTTATATTTGAAGTTGAAATTTTTTGATGGATTAATTACTTCCATCCATTGATCAAATGTATTTTTAATCAACATTGTATCATCAACAATAAATGTCAAATCAATATCATTATAGTTTGACCAATATGGAAACTTTTCAACAGGTCCATAAGTTTTTTGTTCAACTGTTGAGAAATTTCTACCTGGTAATTGTGCAATTTCACATCGTTTGATTAAATCAAAAGGTCCAGCAACAACACCAACAGGAGTTGATCCAAATCTTAATTCGAATCTACTTGCTCGTGCTGGATCTTTATTAAAACTTGATAAAAATTCTGATATACTTCCTGCCATATTTTATCCTATGGTGTCTGTTTAATTTGGTCAACTGAATCTTGCCATACAGTCTTTGCTTTTGCTTTTCTGAACTGATGAACGGGTAACATTGCTGCCACATCCCACTCATTTGGTTTTACAATCAATATCTTAGAACGCAAATGTGAGTATAGATATCGTTTCAAGCAAGGTTCAAATGCTTTAAATCTTCTAGCTTCACTTAGTAATTCGTATGTCACACGCATTCTTTTAATATCATCATTATCATCTAGTAACGCCAACGGCATCAGTTTTTCTAAAAACTTAATTCTATAGGGTATTGGTAAATAATGTAGGTTTAATCCTAGAAAACCATCACTGTATTTCTCTAACATAATCACCAAAGGAAAAGTATCATAGTACGGCAAACTGCCTTTAGTCTTTGGATCATAATAAAAGAAATACATCTTACCTAATGTAATTCTTCTGGTGTATCGGTCTATCTCTGCACCAATCGTAGGTGCAATTCGATACACGTTTCTCAGTTCATCGATTTTATCCTGTAACCAAACTAATGCCTTTTTGGACATAGTTTGTAGTTTCAGTGATGATTTTTCTTCAGCAAGTTGTGTTAGTTTTGATGTCATAAATATATTTAGTTGATTCCTAGGTCAATTTCTGATAATATGGAAAACTCCCAATTGCGATCTTTACAGTACTCCTCTGCGGCTTTCCACTTGGCCTGATTGACTCCCCATGTGGTTATCTCGGTAATATACTGTTTGGTCACTCGACTTCTTTGTTTAGGTGGTTGAGTTTGTTTATATGGTTTAACTTCAATCATAATAGTTTTAGTTTTGTCACCAGTTTTAACCCGAATGATAAAGTCTGGAAAGTATCTGTGCATTCTTCCATCAACTGGTGATCTATATGGTATCACAAGTTCTTCAGATGCCCAAGAGATAATCTCATCAGTACGATCAAAATAGGACATGCAACGACATTCCCATGATGAACGATAGACGATATTATTTGGATCACCCACATATTTGTTTGGGTTCTTAGGAATAAATTTACCAGAATAACTCATAAATAGTATATATTCAACATATTGGAAAGAAAATGGCAGAGTTTGAAGAACTTCAAAACATAGTAGGAAGTGAGGGTGCGGTAACTTCACCAGATGTTACTCGAGGTCCTCTTGCTAGTTTACATACAAACAAATACATTCCAACTAATCTAAAATATCCTTTAAATTTGGATGAAGATACTCGTGGCCATATTATTCAATTTTCTATTAATGATACCATACCCAGTAGTTATAAAGAAGATAATAAAAAATCTGAAGTATCCGATGGAAAAGTTACTACATTAAAAAGTAGTTTACCATTTCAACCAGAAAGAACAAGAATACAACAAACAATATCATTATATATTCCAGATAGTATAGGAAATAACTATAATGCTTCATATACTGAAATTAGTGAGTTGGAAGCATTAGGTTCTGCTGCGGGTGGTATATCATCATTTGGAGGAAGATTAGGAAAATTCGCAGGTGGATTATCAACAGCAATAAGTGCTACGGACAGTCCCGCAGCAAAATTTGGATTATCAAGTACATTAGGTATAGCAATTAATCCAAAGAAACAATTATTTTTTGATGGTATTGATTTTAGAACTTTTCAGTTTGCATTTACTTTTAGTCCATCATCACAAAAAGAATCTGATGCAGTAAATAATATAATAAAAACATTTAAACATCATGCAGCGCCAACAATAATGACCGAATATGGAGGATTTGCTTTTAAACCACCTTCATCTTTCACTATTGAATATCTTTATAATGGAACAACAAATAATTATTTGAACAAGATTGAAGAATGTGTATTGACTGATATTGAAATAGGTTATGCACCAAATGGTGTATGGTCCGCTTTTGATTCAACAGGCGCACCAACTCAAATTACACTTTCTCTATCATTTAAAGAAATGGCACTCATTGATAGAACAAAAGTTGATCAAGGATTCTAATGAGATATTTTCAACAACTACCAAAAATTGTGTATACTGATACTAACGGTATACAGTCTGCGATAATCAATTTACTACCAAGAACCAGTATTATTCAAACATTACTAACTAATCCTTTAATATATTATACCTATGACGTTCAAGAAGGTGATACGCCAGAAATTGTTGCCGATAAGTATTATGGTGATAGTTATAGATATTGGTTGGTATTATATGCAAATCAAATGATTGATCCACAATGGTCTTGGCCATTAAGTTATGCACAATTTGCTGCCTACATGAGTAATAAGTATCCAGCTACCAATGTATACAGCACAATTTATGAATATCAGAAGATTATCACAAAATATGATGCAAATTCTCAAACGACAACAATAGATACTATTGCCATTGATCAATCAGATTATAATACTTTATTTCCATACTCAACTACCGTAAATACCAGTACAGGTCCAGTAGGAATTAAAGTAACCAAAAACGCACAAAGTATTTATGACTATGAATTACAAGTGAATGAAAATAAAAGAAATATTAAAATAATCAACAAAATTTATGCAAACCAAATTGAAGCAGAATTTAAATCTTTGATGAAACAATAATATGGCAGACGATCAGTTCGCAGATCCGAAAGGAATTACATTTCCATCAGATTCGGAAATACAAAAACTCAATCTGATTACATCAGATGGAAGTAAAATGAACATGAAAAAACTATTGATAGATTTTTCATATAATGAGGACATCTATAGTTTTTGCATTAATGGATATGTAACAGTTAATGATGCACAAGGTTTTATTGAAAAACTTCAATTGACTGGTAATGAATTTATTGAAGTGAACTTTGGTAAAGTCAAAGACGCACCAAATGATGATGATCAAATATTTCGAGTATATAAAATAGATGATCGAAAACCTTCCGGAAATATGTCCAGTGAATCATATAAGTTATATTTCTGTTCTGAAGAATTTCTACTATCGGAACAAATCAAAGTTACACAATCATACAAAGGTCAGAGAATATCAGATATAGTTACTGATATATTAACTAACAAGTTGAAAGTTTCAGATAAGATTGATGTTATTGATGATACAACAGGTGTTTATGATTTTATTATTCCTAGAATGAAACCGTTAGAAGCCATCAGTTGGTTATCAACTTATGCTAGGCCTGCTGGTTATTCTGGTTCTGATATGTTGTTTTTCGAATCAAGATATGGTTTTACATTTAGATCACTACAATCAATGTACTCTGATGATATCTATCAGACATATAAATTTCAACCAAAAAACTTGAGCAAAGATTTTACACAAACTCAAGAAAAAGTAACTACAATATTAGATTATGAAATTATAAAAACATACGATGCTCTTCACGAAATTTCTGCTGGAACATTTGCCAATCGATTGATTTCTATAGATCCTCTAATTCGATCACACTATACAACAGATTTTGATTTTGCTAATTATATCAGTAAATCTGACAAATTAAACGAATATGCACCAACAAACTATCTTGTCAATAGATTAAATAAAACACAAAATGAAAGTTATGAGAGTGTAGTAAAAGTTGTAACATCGAACAGTAATGAAATTAATGTTCCATATATAAAAAATAAAAGTGGTGCCGGAATTGCTAAAGATATCTTTATTGAAACATATGTACCATATAGAACTGCACAAATAGCACTAGCAAATTATACCACTATTAAATTAAATATACCCGGTGATTCTGGAATATATGTTGGAACACCTATTGAATTTAGTTTAAATACTTTAGATTCAGGCGAACCAACAAAAGAATCTGATCGTTTTTATTCAGGTAAATATCTAGTGACTGCTGTTAGACATATGATTCAAATGGGCGGTGTGTTTCAAACAACTCTAGAAATATGTAAAGAAAGCACTACAACTGCATATTCACCTATCGATAATAATCATCAAGCAATACAACAGGCGGTACAATCATAATGGAAAACTTTATTGGTAAAGATGGATTCATTTGGTGGATGGGTGTAGTTGAATCGGTAGATGATCCACTTAATCTTGCACGAGTCCAAGTGAGAATCTTTGGATGGCATACAGATAATCTTCAACAGTTACCCAAATCAGATTTACCATGGGCATTACCATCATTCTCAACAAATGTTTCTATGACAAGTGCAGTACCTGTTGTGGGTGATTACGCATTTGGATTTTTTACTGATAATATATCAGGTCAGGCACCTATTATCATTGGTGTGTTTCCTGGTATTCCCGTAAATGGTGCAAACAAGTCTAAAGGATTCTCAGAGGGTACACATTATCCAGTTGGAGAACCTACTACTAGTAGATTATATCGAAATGAAAAAATAGAAACCACATTAGTAGGTAAACACAATAATAACTTAGACAATAATGTTCCTGTAGCAGATGGCACAACTTGGAGTGAACCTGCATCTAAATATGCCACAGTTCCACCATATAATAGAGTTACTGAAACATTATCTGGTCATGTATTTGAGATGGACGACACACCAGGTGCTGAACGGATTCATTTAAGTCATCGTGCAAATACTTTTTTTGAGATTGCGCCTGATGGATCTAAAGTCACTAAAGTGTATGGTAAAAATTATGAGATACTTTTATCGGATAATAATGTTCACATTAAAGGTACTTGTAATATAACTGTTGATGGTAATGCAAATCTCCAAGTAGGTGGTGATGTTACAGGTATAGCAAACTCATGGACATTTAATGGTCCACTACAATGGAATGGTAATATCAATGTCAATGGTGGCATTACTGCAACAGGAGATGTGATTGGTGGAGGTATTAGTTTAGATCACCACACACACGATGGAGTAACAATAGGTGGTGACAATTCTGGTCCACCCCAATAAGTGTAATAAATAAGATATGGCAAACATAACTAAAGTATTCTCCGACATAGACTTAACCTTCACCAGAAAACCTGCTGGAGGTGATATTGCTTTGAGTTATGATAGTCAAGCAGTGATTCGATCTGTTCGAAATTTAATTCAAACAAATCACTATGAAAGATTGTTTAATCCAGATTTAGGATCATCGATTAGTTCTTTGTTATTTGAAAATATTTCACCTCTTACTGGTGCAATATTAGAAAGAGAAATACAAAATGTTATTGAAAATTATGAACCTAGAGCAAAAGTTTCAAGTGTCGTTGCAACACCAGACTATGATCACAATGGTTATAACGTAGCAATTACCTTTTTCATACAAAACTTAACATCGCCAACCACGATTTCGGTTATTTTACAGAGAAACAGATAATATGGCAGCCAATTCATCCGTTCAGTTTACCGAATTAGATTTTGATAACATCAAAACTAATCTTAAGACATTTCTACAGTCACAAGATACCCTTAAAGATTATAACTATGAAGGTTCGGCATTATCTGTTCTATTAGATGTTCTCGCATATAATACACAATATCAAGCATTTTATCTGAATCAAGTTGCAAATGAGATGTTTTTGGATTCCGCTCTTCAAAGATCATCCGTTGTTTCCCATGCTAAGTTATTGAATTATACACCAAAATCTGCAATTGCACCTGCCGCTACAGTTAATGTTACAGTAAATCAAGTATCAGATTCATCGTTGACTTTACCTGCCTATACTAATTTTCTATCAGAATCTGTTGATGGTACTAACTATAATTTCCTCACAGTAACAGATACAACAGTAAATGTTGTTGCAAACACCGCTACATTTAATAATGTGACCATCAAAGAAGGAACTTATGCAACATCAACTTTTACAGTTGATAAATCTACAAATCCAAAATATACTTTCCAAATACCTAATGCGAATGTTGACACAACAACAATTCAAGTAAAAGTTCAACAATCATTATCTAATACATCATATGTTGTTTACAATCTTGCATCAAACTATTTGACATTAGGTCCAACTGATAATGTATATTTCCTTCAAGAAGGTTTGACTGGATACTATGAAATCTATTTTGGTGATGGTATATTAGGTAGTCAACTCACTGATGGTAATGTTGTTAAAGTATCTTATCTAGTAACTAATGGTAGTGCTGCCGCAGGTGCTAATAGTTTTGTATTAATGGATTCTATATCTGGTTATTCAAATACAATCACAAATTCGATTACTTACGCATCACATGGTGGTGACAAAGAATCTATAGATTCTATTAAATATCAAGCACCTAAATCATTTTCTGCACAGAATCGTGCAGTAACTAAAAATGATTATATCACATTGATTCAACAAAACAAATTAGGAATTAATTTTGATGCTGTGAATGTTTGGGGTGGTGAAGAAAATAATCCACCAGTATATGGTCAAGTATTTGTTTGTCTGAAACCCAGTGGTTCATATACACTTACTCAAACACAGAAAAAATTAATTGTAGATCAGGTTATAAAACCAGTTTCAGTTTTGACTGTTACTCCTACTATTGTTGATCCAGATTACACATATATTCAGTTGACTGTAAATGTGTATTATGATCCAGCATTGACTACCCTAACCTCGGCACAAATTCAAACTGGTGTATCGGGTGCAATTAGTAATTTTGCTAAGTCATCATTGAATACTTTCAACTCAAACTTCAATGCATATGACTTATTGAGTGCTGTTCAAAAATATGATACATCAATCATTACTAGTGAATATACGATGCAACTTCAAAAGAAGTTCTATCCAATTTTAACAAATACAGAAACTTATAATTTATATTATAATACTCCACTTGAAAGAGGGATATTATTAAGTGGAGTAAACAGTTCTCCAGCAATGCAATTTAGAGATCCATCTAATTTATCAAATATTCTTGAAGGTGTATATCTTCAAGAAGTACCAACAACAACAAGCGGTATCTCTTCTATTTCAGTTACCAATCCAGGTTTCAATTATAAAGCAACACCTATAGTAACAATATTAGGTGATGGCACTGGTGCATCTGCACATGCAGTTATTGTAAATGGAAGCATTAGTAGTATAGTCGTGGATAATCCAGGATCTGGTTACACTTCAGCAATAGTAAATATCACTAATGCTTCTAATGATACAATAGGATCAGGTGGTGCAGCCTCAGTAACTCTTACCGGACAAATTGGAACAATTGAAACATATTATTATAGTTCTGCTGGTGTAAAAACAATATTGAATTCAAATGCTGGAACAATCGATTATACAAATGGAATTATTACTCTAAATAATTTTGGTCCATACAATATTGATAATCCATTAGGACAACTTACTGTTTCAGTCAAACCAACAACCTCAATTATATCATCAACTTATGATGGAATTATTACAGTTGATCCGTTTGATTCAAATGCCATCATTGTTAATGTTATCGCAAAGAAAAGTAGATGATTCCAGATAGTTACAAAACATCGTTACTGATACCATCACAACTTCCTGAATTTATTCGGGATGATCCTGACTATTCAAATTTTGTACTGTTTATCAAAGCATACTACGAATGGCTTGAACAGGATAATAACGTAACAGATCGTGTTAAGAATATTCTCAATTATATTGATATTGATGATACTTCTGGTGAGTTTTTACAATATTTCTATAACGAGTTTCTTAAATATTTTCCATCGGAAATACTGGCAAATAAGACTGAAGTAGTAAAAATTGCAAAACAATTATATCAGGCCAAAGGTACAATATCATCCTATGAGTTTCTGTTTAGAATATTATATAACTCTTCTGTAGAAGTATTTTATACTAAAGATGTTGTACTTAAAGCATCTGCTGGTACTTGGTATGTTCCTAAGAGTTTAAGATTATTAACTCAAGATCCTAATTTCCTACAACTTTCTGATCCAAAGTATGGAAGTTTAAGAGTATTTGGTGAAACTTCAAAATCTATAGCAACAATTGAAAATGTTATACTATCAGGAGACAAAACTGAAGTATTCATCTCCGATATTGAAAGATTATTTCAGTCTGGTGAATTTGTCCATATCGTAGACAGTAACAATCAAATACATCTAATCAATGGTGAAGAACTTCGTGCCAAGATTGTTGGACAAATTTCACAGATAAACATAAATCCAAATTACAGAGGTCTATCATATCAAGTCAATGATCCAGTTTCAATTTATGGTGGACTTTCATCAGTAAATGGTCATGGTGCATCAGCAGTGGTTGGATCAACAACTACTGGTTCTATTTCAAGTATACTAGTTGACTCTGGTGGATTTGGATACACAAATTCAACATCGAATAATAGTCAAGGTGCTGTCAGTACTTCTATTAAATTTACAAATTTAGGTCAAGGTTCTATTACTCCAATTGCAACAGTTGGAAGTATTAATCCTGATCCAAATCTTACTAGTAATGTTACATTCTTACCAATTGATTATATTGGTTTAAAAGCAAACTCAAATATACTATTAGGTAATACAACTAATCCAGTTTCGTATAATTTTCAAGCAAATCCTTCAGCAAATATAAACACAAAACTTGCTGATGCTTTTACTTTTACATCATTTCAAACATTTCCAATATCATCCGTGTTAGTTGAAAACGGTGGCGGCGGTATATCTGAAACACCTGTTATCACACCTCAGACATTATATAATACTGAAAGTGATTTAAGTCAATCCAACCTAAAAGATTATGGTATTCTTGCACCAATTCAGGTTGTATCCGGTGGATCAGGATATCAAGTAAATGATACAATTAAATTATCAGGTGGATCAGGATACGGCGCCGCCGCAAAAGTAACTTCTGTTGGTGCAAATGGTAATATTTTAACAGTTACTTATGTTTCCACCAATAGTAATACATCAATTTATCCTATTGGTGGAATGGGTTATAAATCAACAAGTCTACCTACACCAATCGTAACATCTGCCAATGGTACAAATGCAATATTACAAGTAAATAGTGTTCTTGGTGATGGTGCTATTCTTAATCCTACTGTTAATAGAATTGGTACAATTACATCTATATCTGTTACTGATTATGGTGAAGATTATATTTCAACAGCTAATGTATCATTGAGAATTCAAGATATTATGGTTTCTGGTCTCACATTATCCAACTTACCAGTAAGTGGTGATATCGTATATCAAGGTGTGAATGAATTAGAATCTACTTATTTGGCAACAGTGGACACTATTTCTATTTTAATTCCGAATGTTGTACAAGAAAATGCCATATATTCGTTGAGAGTATTCAACTACAACTCTAAACCGCAGTATAATACAGCACTTAAAGTATTTTCAAAAAATATAACAATGAATTTATCTAATCAGATTTCATTGGAATCATTACAAAAAATACCTTATTATTCTCAAATATCATTATCGTCATCAAAATATGATTCAGCAAATGGTATCATAACATATGGAGATGGAACAGCAAAGGCAAACTCTACTTTTCTAAACGGATTAGTGGTTGGTACGGGTCAATATTTGGACAAATCAGGACAACCAAGTTCATTTGATGTATTACAAAGTACCCAATACAATAACTATACTTATGAACTGACTGCTAATAAAGAGATTTCAAAATACAAAGATTTAGTACTGAATTTGTTACATCCAACAGGTATGCAAGTAATCGACAGATTCACTTTAGATTCTGAAGGAAGTTTAAATTATGGAATATCAGATGCACAACAAAATGGACATAATTTATCATATTATACTGGAACTACGAACTCATATGTAATTATGACATCACCTTCAGTCGAATTCTTAGTTGATTCAGGTTATGTTACAGAACCAGTATATGAAGAACTAGATTTTGGTTTTGAAACTGATCCTATAGTGGCTGATTTAGATTTTCAATCAAATGCTCCACAATTTGCTGTCACAAACTATTCAAGTTCAGCAGTCAATACTATTTACTTTGAATATTTGAATGGTGCAAATCTGGCTAATTTTATTACATCAAATAGTGTAATACAATTTACAACAAGTCAAGGTGATATTGTTTATTCTACTGTCAATTTTGTAAATTATGTAGATAATTACATCACTGTTACTGATAGTACTTGGTTAAATTATGGTAATGTTATGGTCATTTCTGGAAATGCTAATACTAACATTATAAATATAGAATCACTAACTGGTGCTTATGATTTTTTCAATAATGGTAACTATACTGATTCAAATTATCCATTAAAAGATGTTCTTCGAGTTGGTGATAATATTGTGGTTTCAAATAATATACCAACAATTGTTGTAGATATTAACTATTCTACAAATACAGCATACTTACAGTTAAATTTAGCAAATACTGTTAATAGTACAAATGCAAGCGTGAGTAGAACTTATACTTCATCAAATGTTCAAATATTTAATCCGGTTAATTAGTATGAAACAAAGTTATGACATATAAAAATATAATCACTTACGGATCAAAAGTCTCTCAAGTAGTACAAGACTATTTTTCACCTTCAGCAATGGTGTCTGGACAACAATTGACAACACTCTATGCATTTCTTTCTAGAGTTGATCCATGGTCTAATGATACTATTCCTGATCAACCAAAACAAGATCAAAAATACATTAAAAATGTATTTGCAAATATGTTTGTTGCCAAAGAAATAACATCTAACTATATCTCTCCAGTAATTCAGAGAATAGATTGGACATCTGGAACCGTTTATGATTTCTATCAAGATGATATTGATATGTTTGAAACGGATGATAATGGACTCCTTAAACTTAAGTTTTATGTAAGAAATACTTACGATCAAGTGTTCAAGTGTCTTTGGAATAATAATGGCAATACGTCTATCAATATGCCTATGTTTCAACCTGGAAGTTATGGAACAAATAATATATACACTGGTGCAGATGGATACAAGTGGAAATATATGTATACCATTGATTTAGGTAGTAAAAGAAGTTTTATGGATGTAAATTGGATGCCTATTCCTATTGGCACAATTACATCACCCAATTCAGTTAGTACAAGTGCAGGTTGGGGTGATGTTGAAGTTATAAATGTTACCAATGGTGGATCAAACTACGATTTATCAAATACAATCATTCAAGTTGTTGTGGATGGTGCAAATTCCACTACATCCACGGCAAATGTAACTGTAGCAAATGGTGCGATAACAGATATTATTGTTTCTAATCCTGGTAAAAATTACACATCAGCAAATGTTTCTATCAATGTATATGCATCATCAAATCTTATAACTGTAGGAACAGGAGCAACCGCAATAGCTCCAGTTTCTCCTGTAGGTGGACATGGATATGATCCAATATCAGAATTAGGAACAAAACATGTTATGTTTTCTGTACAGTTTAATGGATCAGAAAACGGATATGTTCCTATCGATATTCATTATTATCAGATTGGTTTATTAATTACTCCAATCTCATATAAATCTAATCCTTATCCAGCGAATAGTGCAATATATAATACTTCAACAAGGTTTACAGTTGCAGCAGGATTTGGATTATATCAAAACGATGAGTTTATATATCAAGGAAACTCACTACAAACAGCAACATTTTCAGCAAAAGTTCTAAGTTATGATGAGTCAACAGGTATTATCAGTCTAATAAATACAACAGGTACTCCTACAACGAGTGCGCCTGTATATGGAAATACATCAAAAACTACAAGAACACTATTATCAGTAACTCTTCCTGATCTAATTCCATACTCTGGTTATATTTCATATATAGAGAACAGATCAGGTATTCAAAGAAGTGCTGACGGTATAGAACAATTTAGAATTGTTGTACAATATTGATTAAGGAAGAAAATGACTACTAACTTCAATGTAAAACCATACTATGACGATTTTGATTCATCCAAAAACTTTCATAGAATACTGTTTCAACCAGGTTACGCAGTTCAGGCTCGTGAGTTAACACAGGCACAGTCTATTCTCCAGAATCAAATTACAAATTTTGCTGATAACATCTTCAAGCAAAACACACCTATCTCCGGTGGTCAAGTTACAACAAATCTAAACTGTAACTATATTAAACTCAAATCAACAGTCGGTAATACATCTATAGATGTCAGCAAATTCTTAAATCAAAATATCACAGATTCTACAGGTACGGTTTTAGCAAAAGTTATTCAAGTTGCTCAAGCAACTGGAACTAGTGTTACTAGTGATCCACCAACTTTAATTGTTTCATATCAATCTGGTGGTCAATTTACTGACAATTCAACACTTTATGTTGTTAATAATCCTAATTTATCAGCCAATACCATAACAATAAATTCAACTGGTTCATCTTCAGTTGCTTCAATTGCTAATGGTGTGTTTTATGTTTTGGGTAACTTTGTTCAAGTTAATCCTTCAACAATTATTCTAGACAAATATGATAATACACCAACATTAAGATTGGGTTTAACAATTACAGAATCTATTGTCGATTATATTGCTGATATATCACTTCTCGATCCTGCTGTTGGTGCATCAAACTATCAAGCTCCAGGTGCAAATAGATATCAAATTAATTTACAGTTAGATACTAGACTTATCACATTAGGTGATGATAGTAACTTTATTGAACTTATTAGATATGAAAACGGCGTAACTAGTAAATTAGTTGACAATACTGTTTATAATGTTATTGACGATTACTTTGCCAAAAGAGATTATGAGACAAATGGTGATTATGTTGTAAAAGATTTCAAACTAACACCTAAAACAACTTTAGTTACTGTTGATCCTCAAGCAAATACATATACATTAAGTGTCAGTAAAGGCTTAGCATATGTACATGGATACAGGTTGGAAAATCTTTCACCTGTAGATTTGGTTGCAACTAGATCAAGAAGTACTGCATCACAGAATAACAATCCAATCTATATGAACTACGGTTCGTATTTTTATGTTGACACCTTACGTGGTGCTAATGGTTCGTTCTTTGATGTTACCACAGAACCATCTATAGATTTACATTGTGTTTCAGTTGCAAATGTCAATCTCAGTTCAGCAAACACATACAAATCAACTTTAGTTGCAACTGGTTACATTAGAAACTTGTCATATGATCATTTTACTGATGAATCAAATACCTCAACTTATGTATATAAATCATATGTGAATGATTTACAGAATCAAGTTCTTTCAGCAAATGCAGCTGCTGCTACTGTAAATACTATCACATTCCCATCAACATACTCCGCTGTAAATAATGCATATGTTGGTATTAACATCAGTATCACCAATGGAACAGATGCAGGTGATTTTAGAACTATTACATCATATAATGGTTCAACTAAAGTGGCAACAGTTAATCAAAACTGGTCAGTGACACCTGATACATCTTCAGTATTTGCTTTAAATTTTGACACTAAAGATATCGAAACTATTGTTTCCGTAAATAAATCAACATCACTAGGAAACTCAGTATACACAATATTATCTACTGCTAATATTAATGCGGAAGGTAAAACAAATGGTCTATCTACAGGTAACACCATTCTAGAAAATCCAAGCACTCCTGAATTGATTTTCCCAATAGGAAATCCATTCGTTGCATCGTTGAGTGGAACAACATATCAAACTCAACAGTTGTGGAGAGGCATTCAGTTTAACCAATCTGCTAATAATTCTATATCAGCAACATTAAATTATAACGATACAACGATTGAACATATCGGACCATTGAATACAAATCTAAGTACCGATACTGTTAAACAAAACTTTATTATTGTTGTAACGAATAAAGGAACAAACTCATCAATTAATGTCGGTGATATTATTCCTTGGGGTACATCATCAAATCCATTAAGAACTATCCGAAACACCGGAACTTCTGTACAATTGACGGCAACTGATGGTATCTTGTCAAACTTTACAGCTACTATATTTGAAAGAGTCGATGTTACCAATGCTGATAATACCAGTTATATTCTAAAAAGTAAAAACTTGATTCAAGCAAACACATCTACCATTTGTCCATTCAATCTTGTCGCAACAACAGTCAATACGTATACTCAGGTTGATAATAATCCAAATACATCAACTGGTCAAGTTTATATTCGCAATGCAGGTATTGTTTCTCCTGGAAATAAGCAGAGTCTATATCTATCTGATGTTAAAGGCATCGTAAAGATTATTGATACCGGTAGTGCCGGTGTGGATCCAACATCAAATAATATTAGTACGTTGACAGATGTAACTAGTAACTTTACTTTTGACAATGGTCAAAGAGATTCTTTCTATGATCATGCATCTATCACTTTGAAGCCAGGTGCACCAGCAGTGCGAGGTAATCTATTGATATATTTGAATTATTATCAGCATGTTGGTGGTGACGGTTACTTCACTTTGGCATCTTATATTGGTTCGGGTTCAACATTAAAAGATAACTATAGTCAAATTAATCCATATACTAGTAAACATGGTATGTCATATCAACTTCGTGATTGTATTGATTTTAGACCTGCTAGATTAAATGCTCAAACATCATTCGCATTTAGATATTCAAATAATTCAAATACAAACTATGGTTTATTGATACCATCAGACTTATCGTTATTTACTGGAAACTATTCATACTACTTGGGTCGTATTGATAAATTGATCTTCAGTAAAGATAACAACTTAGCAATCATTCAAGGTTCACCATCGTTATATCCTATTGCACCATCAGAACCTGATGGATCTTTAGTTCTTGCTACATTGACACATGATCCATACACCAGTTTCTTACCTGCCGAAGCTCCAGCTGGAACATTAGCAAGTTTATCTATAGTTCCAAGTAAACATAAACGATATACGATGCAAGATATTGCAGGTTTGGATAATAGAATTACTAATGTTGAGTACTACACATCATTGAATCAGTTAGAACAAAGTGCAAGTTCACTTCAAATCTCTGATGCTTATGGGTTGAACAGATTCAAAAATGGTATCATGACGGATAATTTTTCAGATTATTCTACCACCGATACTTATAGTTCAGATTACTCTGCGTGTATAGACACATTAAGACAGCAAATGACTGCACCACAGTATGTACAAAACTTCCCATTACAATCACTTGCACTTGCATATAACATGGGATCACTATCGAGTACATCGTTATCCAACTTAGGTTATGGAATTAATAAAGATGGTTTAGTAAATTATTTTAGTTTACCTTACACCACTGCAAATGCTATTGTTCAACCATATGCATCAAGAGATATTAATGTTAATCCATTTTCAGTGAGTTTAACACAAGGTACAGTATCATTAACTCCAAATGTGGATAATTGGGTAGACAATCAAACATCTCCAGCATTGCTTGTTACTGATCCAAATCTACAAGTATTTCAGTCAACTTCTGGTGCATTGAATGTTCTACAAGTAGGAAACTGGCAAGCAGTTTCTGGAACTTCATCATCAACGTCAAAATCAGTTGAAAATCATGGTACTCTTCCATCAGGTCAAAGTCCATTTGGCTCAGTTGTTGGATATACATCAACAACTACCGCAACATCTACAAACTTACAACAAAGCAATATCGTAGGTTCTTATACTAATATTGGTAACACATATTCAATGAACAATGGATACATAACAAATGTGTCCATACTACCATATATACAATCTCAAAGAGTTGTGATTAGTGCATCTGGAATGTTATCTAATGTTAAATACGTAAAATGTTTATTTGATGGTGTAAATGTTAACAATTATGTTCGTAGATTGAATACTATCGAAGTATCAAATGTATCAGGAACATTTAAAGTCAATGATACAATAGGATACTTGAATTCAAGCACTTTTGTAACGATAGCTTGGATTGTTGGAATATATCATTATCCAAATAGTACAAATGTTAGATTGTACTTAGGTGGTGATGGTGGTCTTGATGTATATTCACCAACTGGAAATATTGTTACTGGTACATTTGACGAATACGGCAATTATCAATCATCTACAGCTTCCGGTACAATAACATCAAATAGTTATTATAGTGGTAGAGTTGAATCAGTTGATCATGTTAACAATACAATTACAATGTATGATCTAGCACCAAACGTAGATGGATATTATAGTAATTTTGTTAACGGTACAAGTAATACTATGTACATAGTACAGTCATCTTCATCATCAGATAATGGATTTGTTGCAGGAACTATTACTAATTATGTTGGTGCAACAAGAACCGCAACTGTTACTAGCACCGCTGGAGTTTCTGTAGGTGATCTATTCTCTATTGGACCAGGACAAGGTCCATTTACAACAAATGAAGATGGTTCTTTCTATGCACTTTTCTGGTTACCTGGTGGTACTTTCCACACAGGTCAAAGAACATTTAGAGTAGATAATAGTATAAGTGTTAATGCAAATAGTGCAACTACTTTTGCAGAAGGTACATTCTATGCTGAAGGTCTACAAACTACTTCACAGGGTATTGATTTTGCTGCATCACCTGCTGGTGCCAAAGATACATTTATACAAACTAATAATCAGTCTGTTATCAACACAATAACAAATTATACACCATATGATCCAGTTGCTCAATCATTTATTGTGTATAAGGATAAGTATCCAAATGGATTGTTTTTGAAATCAATAAAAGTATTTTTCGCACAAAAACCAACAACAACATCAACTCCTGTTAAACTATCAATTGTTAATACTATTAATGGATATCCAAGTGGAGATACTTTAGATTATTCGGTTGTAACATTAACACCAAATCAAGTTAAGACCAGTGTAGCACCTCAATACTTAGATTCAAACGCATACACGGAATTTGTGTTTGGTGCTCCCGTATACATTCAACCTGATGTGTTATACGCATTTATTATACATTCAACATCAAATGAATACCTATTATGGTCAGCAGCAGGTGGTGATACTGCTAAACCTTCATCTGTTAAGAATTTACCTTCAGATGCAACACCAACAGTAATAAGTAAGATTAGCGGTGCACCATATGTTGGTGGATTATTCTTATCTCAAAACTCACAAACATGGACGGCAGATCAAAATCAAAGTTTGATGTTTGTTGCGGAAAGATTTAAGTTTGATACAACTGCACATCCAACTATTCCATTTGTTATTCCTAAAAAATTACCACAGAGAACAATTGTAGATGAGAGAATTGATTACTTCTTAAATGCTAATAATGTTTCAAATACAGTATCATACGTTTCAAATAGTGATATTCTTGTTGATGCATTTAATGTAACAACTACTGACTTTACACCATCAACCACATCAATTAACTATTCATACAATGCAACATTAGTAAATGGTTCAGCTGCTGGTACTACGAATATTAATCCAGGTAAATTTGGTACAGCAACAAATGATGATATCTATTTGACTGATGGTAAAGGTGAAAGATTGTTAGTTGCAAACTCAAATGCATCTTTCACATTATATGCAACATTGTCATCAGGCGATGATGCTGTTAGTCCTATCATATCAGATTCTGGATTATCTACATATGCCATTAAATGGGGCATTAACAACTGCGAGTTGTCAAGTAACACGATTGTAATTTCAAGTGGTGGTTCTGGATACAATTCAAATACAACTACAGTAACTATATCTTCACCAACAGCACCTACTGGTGGAGTACAAGCACAAGCCACTGCTAATATTGCAAACGGCGTCATTCAAAGTATTAATTTCACAAACTACGGTTCTGGTTATGTAACGACACCAACAATTACAATTAATGATCCATCAACTCGAAGTGGAAATTCAAATGTTTCAATTAGTGTTGTAGGTGAAACAAGTTCACATGGTGGAAACGCAGCAGCAAAATACTTAAGTAAGAAAGTTGCGCTTGCAGCAGGAAATGATTCTGGTGATTTGAATGTTTATATCACTTCTTATCGTCCAGTCAATACTGATATTCTTGTATACTATAAAATTTTAAATAGAAATGATACACAAAAATTTGACGATAGTTCATGGCAGTTAATGACAATGATTAATAGTTCACAGACACTATTCTCAACTGGTAGAACTGATTTACACGAGTTTGTATTTGCACCAGGAACTAGTAACACAGATCAAGGTTATATCACCTACACAAGTACTAATGGCCAAACATATACTTCATTCAGTCAGTTTGCAATTAAGATTGTGTTGACATCATCCGATCATACGTTTACACCGTTCTTAAATGACCTTCGTGTTATCGCTTTGCCATCCAATACTAATACAACGGTGTGATTATGTTGATACCTATACCAGGAACAAAAATGATGCGTGATACAGAATCTATGGCATTGATTAATAAAGATAATGTTGGACTTCAAGATTATTATACTAAACGAAATAGATTGGCGGCTGAAAAAGAGCAAATAAATAATATCAAATCAGAAGTTCAAAGTTTGAAAGATGATGTCAATGATATCAAACAGTTATTGAATCAAATATTGGAAAAAGTATAATGGCAAACACAATACCACTCTTAAGTTATGCGAATACATTTGGTGATTGGATTATCACCACCAATGAACTTGTGCAAACCAATAATGATTTTGTTTCAAATACTTTTCACAAGTCTACAGGAACTTTGTTCTTAGATGATCCAGTATTAGGACTTCAAGTTGGAAATCAAATTGTTGCAGGAAGAATTCAAGTTCAAGGAATAGGTTCATCAGCATATGTTCAAAATACACTTCAAGTTGATGGAACAATGTATGCTAACAATTTCACAGTTAACAACACATTCACATTAACAGGTAGTACTGTTTTTAACTCTAATAATTTCACACTCAATGCAAATAATACAGTAGGTGCCAACGCAACTATTTCAGTAAATAGAGGTACATCTGGTGCAAATGCTTCAATACGATGGAATGAATCTGCACAATATTGGGATGTATTGGATGTAACAAACTCAAATTACTATCGTATTTTAACAAATGAAAACATCGTAGATAATGTTTTATCAACAAGTAATACAAGCGTTGCATCAGCTAATGTAGCATACAATCTTAATAATTATATTCAGTCTACAAACTCATTAGCACAGTCAGCTTTCAATAAAGCAAATACATCAACAGATAGTTTTGCAAGAAATACAGCAAATTCAGCTTTTGTTCAAGCCAATACAGCTACCAATAATGCTGCATCCGCTTCTTTATATGCAAACACAGGTATTACAATAGCGCAAGCAGCTTTCAATAAAGCAAATACTGGTGGTGGAGGTGGTATACAACCTAATAGTGATGCAACATTAAACTCTATAGGTGTTGGATCAGGAGTTTCTGCACCGGGAAATGGTGGAATATCATTCAATGGAAATCTAAATTTAACAGGATCAAGTCAAAGAATATATGGATCATTTGCTGTTACTCCACATGCAAATCGCATATTATTTCAAGATCCAAATCCTAGTGCCGTGATTACTCCTATTGGTATAATAGGACCACCTTGCGCTCAAAATGTGCAAGAAGGTGGAAGACTTCTTGTATATGGAAATTCTGATCCAGATAATAGTGCAGTTACTTTATTTGGATGTGATCCATTAGTTGGAACTTCTTTTTTAAATGCCACATATAGAGGATCCGTCACTAGTGGTTTACCTTTAACATTTGGAGTTGCACCAGCTGGAGAAGCAGCTAGAATTGTTCCATCATCTCTTAATTTCTTAATCGGCAAATCTAATGATGATGGCAATAAACTTCAAGTTAATGGAACTATTAGTGCTTCAGGATTTAACAACACGTCCGACTATAGATTAAAAGAAAATGTTCAACCTATTACTGACGCTTTAGTAAAAATTACACAACTTAATCCAGTAACATTTAATTGGAAAAAAGATGGTTCTTCAGGTGAAGGTTTTATTGCTCATGAATTACAAGAAGTTTTACCAATAGCAGTTACTGGAAATAAAGATCAAACAAACTCTTTTGGTAAACCCATCTATCAACAAATTGATAAGACAACTTTAATTGCAACAATGACAGCAGCAATACAAGAACTCAATGCAAAAGTTGTAGAGTTAGAATCTAAACTTAAATCTGCTGGTATCGATGGGTTTTAATTAAGGAAATAAAATGACAACAATTTTTACATGGTCAATATCAGAATTGGAATGTTTACCAGTAGCTCTAGAAACTAATTTACCAAATTGTGTATGGGTAGTTCATTGGAATTGTACAGCAAGTAGTGATCAAATAAATCCTGATACAAACAAACCGTACACTGCTTCTAGATATGGTACAGTACGTTTAACTTATGATTCATCTGAAACTTATATTCCATACGAAGAGTTAACAGAGTCTCAAGTAATAAGTTGGGTTCAAGAGATAATGAATCAAAATCCAGAATCAGATGTTTCTTCACTGGAACAAGGTCTTTCTACGTTGATACAAAATCAAATGAATCCACCATCTATACAACCCGCATTACCTTGGTAGAGTTAAAAATATATGGCCACACAAGTACAATTTAGAAGAGGAACAACAGCACAAACATCACTATTTACAGGTGCTGCGGGTGAGATTGTTGTTGATTCGACTCTACACACTATATCAGTTCAAGATGGAGTAACTCAGGGTGGAACTTATCTTGCTAGACAAATCGATCTGACTACTGGACTCAGTAATGCTGCATCAAATACGGCAAATGTCAGTTTAGTTACTACTGCGGCGTTCAATAAAGCAAACGCAGCAAACTCACTAGCACAATCTGCGTTTGATTCTGCTAACACAACATTTTCTGAGATTGAACAAGACTTTATTGAAATTTCAGGTATCGATGATACTCAAAACAATAATATAATCTTAGCAAGTAATTTAGCACAGGCAGCATACAATACTGCAAATTCTGCTTTAGCATCATCTAATTCTTCGAGTATATCTGCCAACATATCATATATTATGGGTGTTGATATTTCACAGAACACTAGTATATCATCAACTCTAATTTTGGCACAAGCAGCTTTCGATAGAGCAAATACTATACCTTCTGCAAATTCGACAGTTGCGGGAGGTTCTTTCTAGATACAAAAGTTTACTTTTATAAATAATCAATGATATATAGGATATAACATGCCAGCAGCTATTGCAAATTTATATATAGAACAAAATGCTGATTTTGCAGCAACTATTACTATTGATGATGTTTACGGTAATTTATACGATCTAAGTAATTTTTCATCAAATAGTCAAATTAGAAAATCTTATTATTCTACAAACTCAACCGCTATTTTTACGTCGAGTGTAAATGCTTCAGATAGTACACTATATTTAGAATTAGACGCAAACACAACAGCAAACATTGCACCAGGTCGTTATGTGTATGACGCTTTACTTATAAACTCAGTAACAAATGAAAGATTGAGAATAATTGAAGGTGTTATTGATGTTTCACCTTGCGTTTCAAGATAACTAAAAAAGATAAATAAATGACTACCGTTCTCAATGCTCGAATTAATAATATTAATCAACCAAGAGTTCGTGCTATTAGTTATGGTGGTAAATTTGCTATGAAACAAGCAACTGATTTAAATTTTCCTAGTTTTGCTGATGGTGATCTTGTAGCGTATCAAGCCAATACACAGACTTTTGTTGGTGAAGCTATATCCGATATAACAATAGTAAATTTAGACGCAGGATATTTCTAAAATGTCAAATACACACATTCAAATTTTACGTTCACGAAATGTTTCAACTCCATCGAATTTATTTGATGGAGAGTTAGCATATTCTTTCGTTTCAAATACCATGTTCATTGGTGACTACACTGGATCTGGTAGTAATAATATTATTAAAATTGGTGGTGAGCATTATACAAATATGATTGATAATGCCACATATAATGACACGGCAAATACTTTAGTTATTCGTGATGAAAATGGTGCAGCAAATCTTATATTAACTTTGATAGATGGTGGGAATTTCTAATATTTTTGTTATACCTAGGTAGCAATATAGTAAGTAGTAGTACTTTAAATTAGTTTAATTAAACAACAATAAAAAAAGGAATTAAAAAATGACAGCTCCACACACAACCCTCTTAATTAAGCGTTCGACTGGTGTTGCAACACCAACTGGTCTTAAGGCTGGTGAGTTAGCATATTCTTACTTGTCAAACACAATGTTTATTGGCGACAGTACTGGTACTTCAGTTGCTAATGTTGGTGGTTTGTTTTACACAAGTCAAGTTGATGCTGCTACTCATGCTAACACTGCTTCTACCATCGTTAAACGTGATTCAAACAACGCATTCTTTGGTCGTTTGTATGGCAATGCTAACACATCAACTGCATTAGAAACAGCTCGTGACTTCTCAGTTTCTGGCGATGCAACTACAGCAACCGCAGTATCATTTGATGGCACAGGCAATGTTGATTTAGCTATCACATTGAATACTGTTAATGCAGATGTTGGTACTTACGGTGGTGCAACACAAGGTAGTACAACAATCCCAGTAATTACAGTAAATGAAAAAGGTCTTATTACTGCAATTTCTAATGTATCTGCAACATCATCTTTCACTGTTACTGATGGTACATCTTCCAACACAGTATATTCTGGTTCAACATTAACATTTGCTGGTGAAACAGGTATTACAGCAACTGTAAATGCTGCAACAGAAACTGTAACATTTGGTACAGATCGTACAGTTTTACGTTCAAATACATCATCTGTTGGACCACAGACAATTGGTACAGATTTGAATGTTACAGGTAACTTAGTTATTTCTGGTACAACAACAACTGTTAATTCAACAACAACTGTATCTACAGACTCATTATTACAGTTAGCAGCGAACAATACAGTTGGTGACGTTA
>Ga0209085_1000503_pt1 | contig 28584 bp, 32 predicted proteins | sample C_131016_EF_Meta_FD_187310 | JGI IMG/M metagenome (GOLD analysis project Ga0209085, IMG submission 187310) | Freshwater microbial communities from Lake Croche, Canada to study carbon cycling - C_131016_EF_MetaG (SPAdes) (version 2) | ecosystem: Environmental > Aquatic > Freshwater > Lake...
AACTTTAAGTTAAAAATAGACAAAGATGGGTCAGAAGACGGCAGCGAACCGGTTGAAAGCGAAGGCATGATCATTAGCGACCGTAACGAGTTAATGAAGAAACTACTCAAGAAAGACTAAATACTGCATTATGACAGACTTTAAACAATATCTAACAGAATCCACTAAAGAATACGACTACAGAATTAAAGTAGCCGGCGATCTAAGTGAAGATTTTGCAGCTAGATTAGAAACAGCACTAAAAAAATATGAAGTCAAATCATTGTCAAAAGGCAAAAAAACTCCTATACAGGAAGTGCCATTAGATTTTCCAAATTTAAAAAATACTGCAGTAACTATATTTGAATTAAAAACACTGTATCCAGCATCGGTATTTGAAATGCATTCATACATTGCTGACTCGATGAGATTACAATTTCCCATGATTGTCGTGAGAAGACCTGGGGAGCCCACAGAACAATATCAAGAAGAAATGAAAACTAAAGAAACTTCAGAATTTAAATCAATGTTACAAGACGTAGAATACAAAGATGCTCCAAAAGTAAAAGCTGACGAAGTGTATGGAGACAAAGCCAATCAAAGTTTATTAAAAGAATTATTAAAGGCAAGAAAAGAAAAAACAGAATTTGCTGCTAAACCCAAGGTGGAGCAGGAAGTACAAAAAAACGAAGGCGATAAAAAAAATACAGGATCGGCTCTTAAACCTTTAAAAGGTAATCCAGATCCAATCAAAAGGTAATAACTTATGCACATGATCGACATCTTAACAAGACTTAAACAAATTCAAGAAAATAATCCAAACCTTAATGTTGGAGATGCAATATCAAACGTTGAGAGAACCAACGGTGCAGTTGCTGAAAAAGCAAAAAATCCATATGCAATCGGAATGGCGGCTGCTATGAAGAGCACAGGAGATACCCCCCCTCTTAAAAAATCTACAATCACTAAAGCTCATGACATTGCCAAAGGTGTTGAAAAGAACGAAGACGAAATGGACGAAACCATGACAAAGAAACATTTTCAACATGTTGCTGATACATTAAAACAAATTGAAGATCCAAAAAAACGTGCAGAATATGCTAAACATCACTCAGCCATATTCCAACATTCCAATCCACGCTTCGATCATGCAAAATTCATGAAGGCAGCCGGGGTAGATGAAATGGAAGAAGGACAAGTTAAGGGGTGGTTAATGGACATGGAATCAGATGCTGTGGATATGACCAGAGAAGCATTTATTAAGAAACACGGACAATCACAAGCTCATGTGTGGGATAAAGTACACAAAGAAGAAAAAGAAAATGAAGCAGTGCAAGAAGCAGGCAAAGCAAAACCAGACTTCTTAGATTTTGACAAAGATGGCAACACAAAGGAACCTATGAAAAAAGCTATACAAGATAAAAAAACTAAAACAAACGAATCGGTTATTATTGCCACAGACAATCCAGCAGAAGCATCTATGATGATGAGATTATTACAATTAGCAGGTGTTAAAACTGTTGACCAAAGTATGTTAAATCAACCAGAAGTACAAGCCGATGAAGATTATGCCAATACTCCAAATGAAAAAATTCAATCAGTGGACGATTTGGTTAACTCTAATTCCGGCGGAATCAATAAACAAAAAATTCAAGCCAATCCAAACAACATCGCTGACAATCCATTAGCTATGGGCAAACTTGGTAAAATGTCTGCTCCGGCAGTGAATATTGGAGAAGGTGAAATTACAGAAGAACAATTGTCAAACAGTCTAAGAGCACAATACGAAAGTTTCAAACAAACATATCAAGAAGCTAGTAAAGCTAAACCAGACTTCTTAGATGTGGATAAAGATGGCAACAAAACAGAGCCAATGAAAAAGGCCTTTAAAGATAAAGAAAAAAAGTAAAAATACTTGTAAAGTTAATAACAACAGGTTAATTTTACCAAACATCCATTATCTATATACGAGCATGTCTTTGTTTTACACTTAAATAATAGTCATGGCATACATATCATTAGACAGTGATCAGATAAAAAAAGCACATAAAAAGCACAAATATACTACCGAGCAAGTATTAAAATTAGAGCAGTGCATGGATCCTAAAACAGGGCCTCTTTATTTCATGAAAGAATTCATGAGGATACAACATCCGACCAAAGGAGAAATGGCATTTGCTCCATTTCCTTATCAAGAAAGATTGATCGAGAGTTACAATAGTCACCGATTTTCTATTGCTATGTTACCACGACAAACAGGTAAGACCACGTGTGCTTCGGGTTATCTATTATGGTATGCTATGTTCAAACCCGATTCGCAGATACTAATTGCAGCACACAAATATCAAGGAGCATCAGATATTATGAGCAGGGTAAGATATGCTTATGAAATGTTACCGTCATGGATCAAAGCAGGAGTTACACAATACAATAGAAATTCTATAGAATTTGATAATGGTTCTAAAATTATGGCAACCACTACCACAGAGAACACAGGTAGAGGTATGTCCCTTTCTTTAATATATTGCGATGAGTTTGCATTCGTTCAACCGCCCGAGAAAGCCAAAGAGTTTTGGACTTCTCTATCTCCTACATTGAGTACAGGAGGTAAATGTTTAATTACTTCCACGCCAAACTCAGATGAAGATCAATTTGCATTAATTTGGAAAGAAGCCTGCAAGAGATATGATGAGTACGGCAACGACACCACAGTAGGAACTAATGGTTTCTATGCTATGAGAGCTCACTGGTCAGAACACCCAGATCGAGATGAGAAATGGGCCGAACAAGAGAGAAGTCGAATTGGAGAAGAACGATTCCGTAGAGAGCATGAGTGCGAATTCTTAATTTTCGATGAAACATTAATTTCTAGTATAAAGTTAATGGAGTTAGAAGGCAAAGATCCTATATTGAATATGGGGCAAGTACGTTGGTGGAAAACACCCATACCAGGCAATGCCTATATGGTAGCACTGGATCCTAGTTTGGGCACAGGAGGAGACTTTGCAGCTATACAGATATTTGAATTGCCAAGTTTTGAACAAGTGGGAGAATGGCATAACAACACCACACCTGCCAATCAACAGATTAGAATATTACAAGGCATAACCAAACACATCTATGATTCAATCGTAGAAAAAAATCCCACAGAGACTCCCGCAATATATTACAGTATGGAGAATAACACATTAGGTGAAGCAGTGTTATTAAGAGTCATGGACATAGGAGAAGAGAATATTCACGGACAGTTTGTAAGTGAACCCATCAGAAAAGGACATCGTAGAAAATTCCGAAGAGGATTTAACACCACTGCTAAACATAAAATAGCAGCCTGTACCAAATTTAAAGAGTTAGTAGAAGCAGGCAAAATGAAAATTAATAGCAAACCGTTGATATCGGAGTTAAAAGACTTTGTGGCATCTGGCATATCATTCAAAGGCAAGCCAGGACAACACGATGACCTAGTGAGTGCTTGTTTATTAATGACTCGTATGATGCAGGTGTTAGCCACATTTGACCCTAAAATATTTGAAAGATGGACTGATAGAACCACCGAATGGACAGTACCAATGCCTATCTTTGCTAACCTAGGTACGTAATAAATACAGTATGATTAAGCCCAAAACATCACAGGATTTATTCAATAAAATACGCAGCAAGTTCTCTAATATACAACTAGGAGACAGCGAAGGCAACGTAACAGCCGATCCAAAATCAGCAGTATTTTTTGATTTTGAATTCAGCGAAAATACAGATAATTTTGGTAGAGTAAGCATCAGCATAGCAGACGGAGAGAGCATGAAAGTGTTCTATAACCAAGGTTTAGTGGAGAAAATTGATGACACATCTAGAGCAGAATGGTATTCATTCCTTAAGGAATTAAAGGATTTTGCAGTAGAACACCAGGTAAGTTTTGATGTAAGAGACATTACAAAAAGCAACCTTACGCAGCAGGATTTTAAGAATCTTGCAGATACAAACAAAACGGTAAATACAGACAGTATGTCAGAAGAATTAAACAGAATTACACAACTAGCAGGTATTCCAGTAGCAGAGAGTTTAACTGGAACTAAAAAATCTTCTTATGAAAATCTAGACAAAACAAAATTAATAATCAGACATGCAAAACCCGTGGACGAGAACGTACCAGGCTCTCGCAGCAGACAGATTAATAGTCTATATATTGAGAATGAGCAAGGCGAAAGATTTAAGTACCCATTAAAACATTTAGCAGGTGCAAGAGCAATGGCCCGACATGTGGCTAATAGTGGCGTACCGCATGACGAGTTTGGCAAACATATTATTAAAATGAGTGAACAGATTGCTCAACTTAATAGTTTTGCTCGATATGCTACTAACAAAGATCAGTTAAACAACTCAGTAGGTGATATTATAAACAAGAGTAAACTTAAATTAGAGAGCATGAGAAATTATGTAAAAAATTTAAGCAAGCAAGCACACTATATGAACGCCAAAGAAAGTTTTCAACCTACTACTATCGCTGAATTAGATGATGCCACCAGAAATAGTCTAAGAGAAAAATTTACATTAAAACATCTTGATGATAAAGTAGAATCGGCCCTACCATTGATTCATTCTATTATGAAAGAATACAATGACAAAGATGGTGAAATGCCAACACCTGTGGATCATTCAGCAATGGTGCAATCATTCCTTGCTAACCCAGAAAAAAAATTAGTATTAAGAGTAGACCCTGCTGCTGACAAGATGTTAAAGATAACAAAATTTACAAATAAGAATACTATGTTGAGTTCTATTCTATCAGACATTGCATCAAGAATGTTAACTAGAAACGACGAAGAAGACAGAATTGCTAACTTTGCTAGCCAGGTAGCCGATGACATGGGCAACGAAGGAGCACCATTCTTCAAACCCAATGAGAATTACACAAGAAATAAAAAAATTGCAATACAGTTGGCAAAAAGATACATTGATGATTATAAAAAAATGCAACAAGATCCAGCATACGCTGATGAGATAAGACAAGACCCCAGCAAGTTTGCTCCTAAAAAAGATCGTCAAGGCAAAGCCAAAGGCGAAAGTGAAGAATTTGAAAAATGGGCAAATAGAACAGAATCTAAAGTGAATGAAGGTATTCATTCTTTACCAGACGAAGATCATGCTGGTGAACATTTTAGTAAATTAAAAGATGTAATGAGTAAACATTTTCCAGTGGGCAACGAAGCAGTCAATGCTGTATCAGTGTTACAGAGTTTAGGATTTGGTGATGATGAGTTATTTGATCAGTTAGGCGAACTAGCAGACCAAGAAGGACCAGATGCCTGTGCTTGTGAGACTGTTAAGGATTATATCATGAACACCCTATTAAAGAGTCCCAACATACAAAATTATTACACACCAGAACAGATCACAGCACTGCAAGACGCTGCATCTGCTGCGGATCAAAGAGCAGAGAAAGAGCCAGAAAAACAAACAGAACCGGCCATGGCAGGTCAAGAATCAGTAGCGGAAGCACCTGGCAGACCTATCATGATCGATGGCAAACAAGTGGACCTAAACACTGTGGAATACGAGATGCAAGATGCCAGTGATAATGTGTACGATTTACAAGATGCTCGATTTACAGATGGCACGGAGTTGTCTGGAGAGCAGATGGAAAAATTAATGGTTGATATGGACTTCAATGATTGGGTACAGCAAGATTATGCAGAAAGAGGAGCGGATGCAATGCAGGAAGCACCGGCAGTGGACACTTCGGACATGACCATGGCAGGCATAGGACACGGAGAAAAAGAAGAAGTGCAACAAATATTAAACAAACACAAAGCAGATTTTGACAGAGTCAAAGCGGGCGATGAGCTGATGAATCATGACAATTTATACAGTGAATTGTTTTCTTATTACATGAGCAATGGAGAAATGCCGTATGAAGTTGTCAAAGCTAGACAAGGTGATCCAGAAACATGGCTTATGGATAGATTAGATAGCATGGGATTGTTAGAAACAGTTCAAGAAGAGACACAGGACAGCATCGATGATGAGTATAGATTTCGTGATTGGTTAAAAAACACCCACAACAAAGAAGTGCACCAACTGACTCCACAAGAATACACAGTCATATCAAAACAATACAGAGACGAAAAAAATAAACAAGGCACCAAAACCGAAGGCAACGAGTTTGCCCAGGCAGTGCAAAAAGCCAAAGCAGCTGGTATGAAACCCGGCGACAAGTTTAAAGTGGCTGACAAGGAATATACACTTAAAGACGCCATAGAACTAGCGGGCCTACAATTGGAAGATTTTGATTTTACCGCGGAGAGCGTGGACGGTGGACCCACTGTTACACAAATGAGTGATCTTGAATTAGCCAACTTCCTACACACATCTGTGGCAGAAGTTAAAAAAGACAGAGAAGCTGCTGAAGAAGCTGCTGAAGAATTAAATCAGAAGTATGCTAGCGATAATGAGTCGGTAAAAGAAAACGAGCTAGATATTATTAAAAGACTATCCGGTATATAATACCAAATTCCCCACTAGACAACAGATAAATAAGTGTGTATATTATTCTTTATGTCTAATATACATTAGGCAAAAAACAAAAACAAACATAGGCACAATAGGAGGCTTACATCATGGCTACACTAGCTGAAATAAGAGCGAGATTAAAATCTCAAGAAGTGAATCGCTCCACTTCATCAACAGGCGGCGACAACGCCATCTATCCACACTGGAACATACAGGAAAATCAAGAAGCAGTAGTGCGTTTCTTACCTGACAAGGATCCAAATAACACTTTTTTCTGGACTGAAAGAGCAATGATCAAATTGCCTTTCGCCGGAGTTAAAGGACAAGCGGATTCAAGACCGGTGCAAGTACAAGTACCATGCATGGAAATGTATGGAGAAACGTGTCCAGTTCTAACTGAAGTTAGACCCTGGTTCAAAGACAAGTCAATGGAAGACATGGGCAGAAAATATTGGAAAAAGAAAAGTTATATATTCCAAGGTTTTGTGTTACAAAATCCATTAGCTGATGACAAAACATCAGAAAATCCAATTAGAAGATTCATTATTGGACCACAAATTTTTAACATAATCAGATCTGCGTTACTAGATCCAGAAATGGAAGAGTTACCAACTGATTACGTGAGAGGTGTGGATTTCAGAATAACCAAAACATCCAAAGGCGGATATGCTGATTACTCTACTTCTAAATGGAGCAGAAGAGAAAGAGCTCTAGACGAAACAGAGAGAGCAGCGCTTGATAAGTTTGGACTGTTTAATCTGAATGACTTCAGACCCAAGAAGCCCACTGATGCAGAAGTAAAAATAATCAAAGAATTATTTGAAAAATCTGTAGAAGGGGAGGCGTATGATCTAGAAAAATACGGTCAGTATTTTAGACCAGTAGGTGTATCAGCTATAACAAATAGCTCAACGCCAGTAAATGGATCAGCGTCAGTAAATGGATCAGTGACAGTATCAACTCCTGTAGAAGGAGAAGCAGTTGTTACCAAAGTAGAATCGGTAAAAGCGGCTCCTGCTGCGGCAGCACCTCAGCCATCAACTGATAGTGCTAAAAGAGCAGAAGATATCTTGAAATTGATTAGATCAAGACAAAGCAAATAACACTAATTTCCCTTTTGGCTCCAGTATTGACACTGGAGCCAATTAGTGTTAATATAAGAACATAGGAATAAAAAAATGACAAAAGTATTTGACGCAACAAAGTTTAGAAAAAGTATTACAAAATCAATTCAAGGGCTAGGTTTAGGATTTAATGATCCTACGGATTGGATATCTACAGGTAACTACGCATTAAATTATTTAATATCCGGAGATTTTAACAAAGGTATTCCGTTAGGTAAAGTATCTGTACTAGCAGGAGAATCAGGAGCAGGGAAATCTTATATAGCATCAGGTAACATAATCAAGAATGCACAAGCACAAGGTATCTATGTAATATTAATTGATACTGAGAATGCTCTAGATGAAGCATGGCTTAAAGCATTAGGGGTAGACACAGATGAAAAGAAACTATTAAAATTAAGTCTTTCCATGGTGGATGATGTGGCTAAAACCATATCAGAATTTATGAAAGGGTACAGAGAAGAAAACCCAGATAATAAAGAAACTGCTCCTAAAATTTTATTTGTGATAGATTCGTTGGGTATGTTATTAACACCAACTGATGTAAATCAATTTGAAGCAGGAGAAATGAAAGGTGATTTAGGTAGAAAACCTAAAGCTCTAACATCGTTGGTTAGAAATTGCGTGAACATGTTTGGTTCTTGGAATGTGGGCATGGTGTGTACTAATCACACGTATGCTTCACAGGATATGTTTGACCCAGATGATAAAATATCAGGAGGCCAAGGATTTATCTATGCATCGTCTATTGTAATTGCAATGAAAAAATTAAAATTAAAAGAAGACGAATCTGGTAATAAAATTACTGAAGTGAGAGGTATTCGAGCAGCTTGTAAAGTTATGAAGACTCGATATGCTAAACCATTTGAAAGTGTACAAGTTAAGATTCCCTATGACACTGGCATGGATCCGTATTCTGGCTTAGTTGACTTGTTTGAAAAACAAGGAGTAATAGTACAATCAGGCAACAGATTAAAATACATAGACAGCAAAGGCAAAGAACATCTAGAATATAGAAAAGATTGGGATGGAGATAAATTAACAATGATAATGAATGATTATCAAAATGTTAAAAAGACAGAACCAAAAGAAGAGATTGAAAAAGAAACTAAAAAAGAAAAAAAATAAAGAAATAAAAGGATACTATTGCCGGTTTGGCAGCAATACTTGGGTCTTTTATTATAAAAAATGAAAAAGAAAATAAAAAAGATAAAAGCAAAAGTAGTAACAGTTGATCCTGCTCAATCATTCTATAATGATGTGGAAAAATTACATGAGAAAGTAAAAACTTTAGAATTAGGAAAATATTCACCTTTAGTGATTGCTGTTGAATCATTAAAACAAAAAGTTATAGATTTTAAAGAGAGACCAGGAATAACAACAATAAAACAGAAATAAACATGCAAGACTTTACACACGAAGAAATAGAGCAAATATGGAATTCAATCAGCCACTATGTGCCTGATAGACAGAAGGTGGACTGTGCTGTAGACTATATCAAAACATTAGTAGACATCGGTGTTCCTACCAAAGTAATCAAATCCTCTGGGGAGTATGATGAAAAATTAGAAGCAGCTATCGAGAGCGTGTTTGACGAAGAAGAAGAAGACGGATACGACGAATAATGAGCTGGTATACTAAAGTAAGTCAGGATATCGGATTAATACCTGATTGTATAAAATATTTTGATCAAGAATTAGAAGCAGCACGCAAAGAAATATATATATTTGGAAACTTAGAAAAATCTGCAGCATCGCTACCAGGAATAGTAGAACATCGATTTAATCAATTGCAAGAAATAGAAGCAATATTAGAGTATCTTAATATAGAGAATAGAAGATTAAGATCAAGAACGTTTAAAAAATTTTTAGAAAATTATAACAGAGCATTAACATCTAGAGATGCCGACAAATATGTGGATGGAGAATCCGATGTGGTTGATATGGAAAAAATAATCAATGAATTTGCTTTATTAAGAAATAAATGGTTAGGTATAACCAAAGGTTTAGATCAAAAACAATGGCAGTTAACTAACATAGTTAAACTCAGAGTGGCTGGTATGGAAGATGCCACAATCAGATAGAATAATACTCACAGACGTTGACGGTGTACTATTGGAATGGGAAGACCATTTTAGTAAATGGATGGCGACCAAAGGATTCCCGCAACTAGAAAACACAGATCACGAGTATGATATGAGCATTCGATACGGCATACATAGAGATCTTTCGAGAGAACTAATTAGAGAATTTAATAAGAGTGCATGGATGAGTACACAATCACCTATGCCTGATGCACAAACTTGGGTAAAATTATTGCATGCAGAAGGTTGGACATTCATACCTATAACATCACAAACATCAGATATACCGGCACAGGAATTAAGAAAAAAAAGATTAGCAGAACTGTTTGGCGATACTGTATTCTCAAATTTTTTTATATTAGAAACAGGAGATCATAAAGATGCAGCACTGGCAGAATTCCACGGCACAAATTTATGGTGGGTGGAAGACAAATGGACCAATGCTAAAAAAGGTTTAGAATACGGTTTGAGGCCATTATTGTATAATCATGATTACAACCAGAGTTTAGAAGATGAAAATATCATACGAGTAAATAACTGGCAACACATACATAAAATTATACATGGAAAAAAATAAAAAAATATTAGTAATGGGATTACCAGGATCGGGTAAAAGTTATCTCTCTGATAAACTAGCGACCTTACTAGGTGCTGTGTGGTTAAATGCGGATCGAGTAAGAACAGAAGCCAACGATTGGGATTTTTCACCCGAGGGCAGAACAAGACAAGCAGAACGGATGAAACACCTAGCACAAGAAGGATTAGACCGCGGCAAACACGTGATTGCAGACTTTGTTTGTCCTACAGAAAAAACTAGACAGGACTTTGATGCCGATTATACTGTGTGGGTAGACACCATTAAAGAAGGACGTTTTGAAGATACTAATAAGATGTTTGTACCTCCTGCAGAATATGATTTTCGAGTGCCTACACAAAATGCCGAATTGTGGGCTATAAGAATAGCAGATGAACTACAAGAATATGTTTGGGATAATCGTCGACCCACTGCTCAGATGTTGGGCAGATGGCAACCATGGCACGAAGGACATCAAGCTCTATTTGAAGAGATCGTTAAAAAAACAGGACAAGTAAATATACAGGTGAGAGATGTACAGGGTGTGGGAGATAATCCTTTTGATTTTGAAACAGTTAAGAAGAATATAGAACAAGCATTACAATTTTATAAAAATAGAATTCAAGTCACTCTAGTGCCAAATATAACTAATATTTGTTATGGTAGAGGAGTTGGTTATAAAATAGAAGAAATTATTTTGTCAGAAAATATACAAAAAATCTCTGCTACGGATATTAGAAAAAAAATGAGAGATGAAGGAAAATTATGAAAGTATATGTAGGTTATGATCCTCGTGAAGATATCACATATCAAGTGTGTGAACATTCAATAAAACGTAGAAATAAAGATACCGAAGTAGAGCCTTTGAAAATGAAAACTCTTAGAGAAGCTGGGATCTATACCAGGGAGATAGATAAATTAGCCAGCACAGAATTTACATTTACGAGATTTTTTATACCGTATCTACAAAATTATCAAGGCTGGGCAGTGTTCTGTGACTGTGATTTTGTTTGGAGAATAGATGTTGATGAATTAAAACAATACTGTGATGACAGCAAAGCAGTGGTTTGCGTACAACATGATTACACTCCAGAAGAAGGGGTCAAGATGGACGGGCAGATGCAACTGGTTTATCCTAGAAAGAATTGGAGCTCTATGGTATTATGGAACTGCGCTCATCCCAAAAATCGAATATTAACCCCAGAACTGCTGAATCAAGAAACAGGCAAGTTCCTGCATAGATTCAGCTGGTTGGAAGATTCTGACATAGGATCTTTACCACACGAATATAATTGGTTAGTGGGCTGGTACAAAGAACCTCAAGATGGTGCCCCAAAAATATTACATTATACCGAAGGTGGCCCATGGTTTGAAAATTATAGAGATTGCGAGTATAGTGATATATGGAAAAAAGAATTAATTAATCTTTTTTCAGCATGATTAAATAACTGGCAATGCTATTAATTTCACACCGCGGTAATATTTCCGGACCTCGACCAAAACTAGAGAACACAATTGCTTACATAGAACAGGCAATTGATCAAGGGTTTGACGTTGAGATAGATGTTTGTAAATGGGATGGAGAATATTTCTATCTAGGGCATGACGAGCCCGGAGAGGCCGTGTCGCCTAGCTGGTTTTATTTTAAACCTGTATGGGCACATGCCAAAGACCACACAGCATTGAACGAATTGGTCAAAAGAGGAATACACTGTTTCTGGCACAACACCGATAGATACACATTAACCAGCGAAGGATATATCTGGGCGCACCCAGGAGAACCGGGTGGAGAAAATTGTATCTGTGTTCATCCAGAACAACGTGAAGACTGGAAAGAATTTGCAGGAATATGCTCGGACAATGTAGAACATTACAAGGAACTATATGATAAAATTAATAATTCTTGATGTAGATGGTGTGTTAACCGATGGTAAAAAATATTACGATCGTCCTGGAAATGTTGTGATGAAAACATTCTGTGATAAGGATTGGACAGCAATTAAAAGATTTAAAGCATTAGGAATTCACATTATTTTTCTTACAGGAGATCCTTTTAATGAAGCAATCGCAAAAAATAGAAATATAGAAGTTATTGTAAATAGAAAAAACGGTAAACACAAAGATAAAGGTGATTACGTAGAAGATATTTGTAAAAAATATAAAATAAACACAAATGAAATTGTTTTTGTAGGAGATGACATTTTTGATATAGGTATAATGAATAAAGTAAAATATAGTTACTGTCCAGGAGATGCACCAAAAGAGGTACAAGAAATTGCTAATGTATTAGACAAAAACGGAGGACAAAATTGTGTAATGTCGTTGTTCGACCAATTAAAAGAAGAAAAATTATTACCTAACTTTAAACTACAAGAACATATTGATAATGTATATAAATTAGATATTAAGGAAAAATTTTAATGTATGATATAACGTTATACGGACATCTAACAGTTGACAGAATATTTGACGGCTTTGTTGAAAAGAAGTCTTTGGGTGCAATGGCTAACATGTGGAGAACGTTTAAAAAAATTTCTCCAAATCTAAATATTGGTATGTGTCCCACATCAATAGGAGAAGCAATAATATACATTGATAGAGATTCATCAACACGTTTTTCAAATTTTGTTAATGATATTAAAACACAAACACCAATAATAAAAGAATCAAAAATATCTCATGCACTTTATATTAATAAATTAAACGATACCACTTGGATTAAAAATCTTAAAGGTACTGTAAGTGCGGACGTATGTGCAGGCAGTAAAGTAGATGTAGAACTTTTAAAAAATATAGATTATCTTTTTATTTCCGACGAAGATGCTTTTGCTGATGTAAAAACAATGGCAAAATTAACAAGAGGTTATGTAATTTTACATTCTAATAAATCTAGTATAATATCTAATGGTCAGAAAGAATCAACATATATACTTGATGAGAACCTATATATACTAAAAAGTAATGTATTAGGAGCAGGAGATATGTTCGCAAGTATTTTTTTAAAATGTATTCTAGAAGGAAAATCTATAGAACAATGCCAACAGGAAGCACACGAATCAACAAGTAAATTAATAAAATTAGAAAATGAAAAAATATAATTTATTATTACCGATAGCAGGCAAAGCACAAAGATTCATTGATGCTGGTTATACAATGCCAAAGTCACTGATTCTTGCAGGAAATAAACATGTTATTGATTGGGCAGTAGAATCTGTAAATATAGAAAATTGTAACTTAATATTCATTGTAAGAATAGATCACATATATAATTTTTCAATTGATAAAATTTTAAAAAAAAAATTTGGAGAAGATATTTCTATAGTAATTGTAGACAAAGTTACTAAAGGAGCTCTTGAGACTTGCACGCTAGCAGAACAACATATAGATAACAACCTACCATTAATCATTTATACTCCAGACGTTTATTTTAATCCAGTTTTTAATCCAGAATCAATAACAGATGATGCCGACGGATTTCTTTTAACTTTTACTGCTAATAGTCCAGATCATAGTTATTCTGAATATGATGCCGACGGTATTGTAGCTAAAGTTGTTGAAAAAGAAGTTATATCAACAGAAGCCAACGTTGGTTTATATCATTTCCGCACAGGTAAAATATTTTTAAAATATGCTAAAGAAGCAATTGATAAAAACATGTTGATTAAAAATGAATTTTATATTGCTCCTATATATAATCTTTTGATTAGAGATGGTTTAAAAATAAAAGCTGCTAACACAGAAAAAATGCACGTTTTAGGTACACCTACACAGTTTGAGTTTTTTGTAGATAAAGTTATCAATAGGTTCAGCAGTAAACCTATTGCATTAGGTAGTGATCATTCTGGATATGAGCTAAAAGAACAGGCTAAAGTGGTTTTATCAGAATTAGGAATTGAATATATAGATGTTGGCACATACACAGACAAAGCCTGCGATTATGCTGACTATGTTTTACAAGTTACTAATTTAATAAACAAAAATAATTGTAGTCATGGTATTAGTTTTTGTAGATCAGGGCAAGGAGCAAATATATGCGCTAACAAAGTAAAAGGAATAATATCTGGGCTGTGTTTTGACGAATATACCATTGAATATGCTGTTAAACACAATTGTTGTAATCATTTTGCAATACCATCTAAGTATGTAGATAAAGAAAAATTTAAATTAATGATCAATGTGCTTTTAAAAACATCTTTTGATGGGGGTAGACATTTTACAAGATTATTTAAATTGTTATGACCATAGCAGTATGCGTTTCAGGAATATCTAGCAGAGTACCCGAATATAAAAAAGTTATAGAATTACAAAAAAAAGTATTTCCTTATGAATTCTTTTTCCAACAATGGAAAGGTTATCCCAAGCCCGATTTTGAGAATTGTCTTTTTACGCAAGAACCCACGTGGGATTATCATGTTATTACAGAAGCAAAAGTAAAACCAGAATGTAAAATATATGAAAGATATATAGGACCAAGAGGAAAAATAAAACGTAAAGGATTAGGATCACAATTTAGATATTCTGCAAATCAAATTATTTCACATGCACAACTAGTAGATAGTCTTCCAGCAGAATATACACATATAATTAAATGTAGGTTTGATACATTAGTATCAACAAAAGTAAATTTTCAAAAATATATTGACATGCTGTTGGATGGATGGAATATAGGTTTTTATACAAGTGGTAAAAATAACCCAACCCCAGAACACACATTAATAGAATATGATCACACAGGACCTAGATGTAAATGGCGTTTGTTTGATCATCTATTATTTCATCCTAGAGAAAGATTAAAAAATGTTTTTGAAATGAAAGAAAAAAAAGAATTACTTGGAGCAGAATGGGGGTGGTATCAATTGCTAGTACATCAGTGGGGGGATTTAAAATATAAAAATATAAGTGGTGGAGAGTCTTTAGTTAAATGTACGCAACATCCGTTACAATGGGATAGCTTTTAAAATAATAATTATTAAATTAAAAAAGATAGGATATAAAAATAATGACAATAGCAGTATGCGTGAGTGGAATATCAAGCCTTGTTCCTGAATATAAAAAAGTATTAGAACAAGCGAAGAAGGTATTTCCCTATGATTTTTTCTACCAACAATGGGATGGTTTTCCCAAGCCCGAAGTAGATAATTGTTTATATGTACCAGAACCTACATGGGATTATCATGTAGTAAGAGATGTCAAAATAAAACCCAATTGTGATATATATCTTCGCAGCGTTGCAAAAATAAAACGTAATTTAGAAAAATTTAAACAATTTCAACATTCTGCTAATCAGCAGCTAGGACATTATTATCTAGTAGAGTCCTTGCCAGAAAAATACACAAAAATTATTAGAATGAGATTTGATTCTATTGTTTCGACCAAAATAGACTATGAAAAATATCTTAAAATGTTGGATGAAAATCATACAGTAGGATGGGGTTCTAAACTTGGCAAAGATTGTCCTGGACCGGGCACAGACAAAGACGTTGAAATAAGAAACAATAACGGAATTAGATGCCGTTGGCAAGTGTATGATCAACTTATATTTCATAACAGATCGCGATTAAAAAATGTTTTAGAATTAAAAAAACAACAACAGCTTAATGGCAGCGAGTGGGGATGGTATCAAATACTACATCATCAATGGGGAGATTTAAAATATTGTAATATACTAGGAGGAGTCTCGTTAGTGAAAGCCACACAACAACCATTACAATGGGACAAATTTTAAAATTTTTTAATTATAATATTTTAATGTCTTTTAAAATACTGACAGCCGCACCATTGGCAAATTCCAGAGGAGTAAATTGTTGATATGCTAAAGAATATAACCACTGGGTAGGATCAATATAAAATGGATCTTCTATTTCGGATAGGCTTCCAGATGCCATTGGCCAAGCAAAACTTTTTGGATCGCTAAAAACTGGCACACCTTCTAATGTTGCTTCTATTGCGCTGATACTACAACTAGTCACACATGCCCATGCGTTCTGTAACTCTTGTTCTATAGGTACATCAGCCACAGCAGGACCAGATGTACCAAACTTTCTAGGTTTTTCTCTTATCTTGATAGGTCGATCGGTATATTTTTTTATTTCTTTTATAGTGTCTTCTAACCAGTTAGTTTTTTTAAGATATACATGTATACCCACACTGCTAGGACAAATAAGAATATATTCTCCTTGATTTGTATCTCTTGTTTTAATTTTTAAATTAAATCGATTAAATCTATCCGAAGGACAATCTCTCCAATATCTAGCATGTATTTGTTTTTTACAAATTCTCCAATAATGATTGTCTTCTTTTAAATTATTATTATCAAATCTTCCAAAATAAGGAGTATCTGTGAACCAATAATCTAAATCTTTTTGTTCTAATTGATGTATAAGATCGATATTATTATTGACAAATCCCCAAAACATTGCTGGAGATTCTGCCGTCTTTTCTAGATTACTGTTTATTTTAACTTCTTCGGGCCAGTACTTTTTAATACCATTAAATATTTCCCAACATTTACTTTTGGTATTTTCTAAAGGTGCGTATATGTTTAACATTTATATTATTTTATAGTATAATTATTAAAAGAACAACGGTAGTAAAAACCGTATTAACAACATTAAATAATTTTTAAAACCGATAGATCTACTGATACTTCGGGGTATATTGTTTGTAGAACTTGCCAAATTTGTGTTCCTCTTCTGTGTTTTTTACCTCCAGCACAATGTAAAAAATAAATGTCATTATAGTTAAATTTTTCTCCATTATTTTTATGATTCCATTGTTCACTCATATCTTCGTAAGCAACCTCGCTTTTAATAATACAATAATTTAAAAACATTCCGTCATCTATCTTGTTATCAGATAAATTTTTATAATCACTAATATAAGGTAACATCTGTTCTGAAGATGTTTTATTAAGCATGAATACTCCTGGCTGTATACTTTTTTTTGCTATTAACTCACCCGGGATGTCAGACAACAATGGATTATTATGTGTTAACTTTTTAGCACTGTTTCCGTCGTTCAAACGAAATTTTAAATAAGCTGCTCCTTTAAATGTTTCAAGATTATTGTATTTTTCAAATATATTTGGCGCATGTGGCAGAGCGAAAACATCACTGTCTACATATAATATTTGATCATATTTGTCCCACCATGAGCGATCTGTCCATAGATCAAATCTTTCCCATGTTGGATGTTTAAATCCTAATTTAGGTTTGGTAATTTTAATATAATCTATACCATGTTTTTTACAATATACTTGAAAACTATGACTAGAATACTGCTCTGCAGGACTGGCATAGAGATTATTGAAATTTGGTTGAGTATATAGTTTGGTATCTATATAATATTGGATTATGAGATTCTTCATGGCAATCTTTATATTTAAGCCGTAAAAAAATAAAATAATTAATAACGATGATATATCTCAGTAAAACCAACCGACCCGCCACAGAGAAATACATAACATGGGCGCAGCAAGGTTTACCAGGATCAAAGATTTTACCATACGATCAAGTGATACAACAACAAGATGCTGACAAAGTTGTATTAATGGGAATATTGAGAGGCACAAATATGGTGTATCAGTGGGCTCTAAAAAATAAGATTGATTTTTATTTCATGGATCGTCCTTACTGGGGAGAGAGTCGAAATAATCCTTATCTAATGAGAATAACCAAAAACAGTCATACAAAAAATTATTTAGAATCTAGACCAGATGACCGTTTTAAAAAATATTTTCCATTTGACATAGAACCATGGAAAAAGAGTGGTCGCAAAATTGTAATATGTCCTCCTACACACAGCATGGCAGTTATGTTTGAACAAGAAGATTGGTTATCTAAAACTTTAAAAACTTTACGAGCAAATACTGATCGAGAGATAGTTGTGAGAAATAAAGGATATAATCCAGACAGCAAAATAGATGAGTTAGGTCGACTAATGCCAGGACCTAACGACAACGAAGACACAGCAACACCAATTGATTGGAATGACGCACATGCTATAGTAACATTTAATAGTAATATAACCATAGAAGCCACAGCAAGAGGCATACCTGTGTACACAGATGTTATGAATTCGTGTGCGCCTATAGCAGAGCACGATTTTTCAAAAATAGAAACACCTCGATATGCAGACAGAGAGCCTTGTTATTATTCTCTAGCATACGGACAATTCTCAGCTGAAGAAATGCAAAATGGGTGGGCATGGAGGATATTAGATGAAAGTTGAAATATTTAGAAGGACAGTAAAAGATAGACGTCGAGGAGCCAGCTGGGAATTATTACAACACATGGCCGAAGGTATAAAAAAATCTGGTGACGAACCCGTGATTGTTAATGAAGCTCTCACAGGAGAGTGGCGCCAAGATGAAATGGAACCCACGGCACCAATTGGTTGTATGTTTGGTTACGGTGGTGACAAACAGATGCATCACACCAAAGGCAGAAGGAGAGATCTTGTAGAGCGTGCCAAAAAGAAAGGTATCTATATTATCACATTTGACGGGGGTCTACTGAGCAGTTTTGGAAACACAGTGGATCATCCTAAACATCACTGGAGAGTGGCTCTATATTCTCCCATGAACAATGGAAATTTTTTATCAGATAACTCTCTGCCAGATCGTTGGGAAATGATGAAAAGTTTATGGAATATTAAGAACGAGCCATGGAGGAAATCTAATCCAGAGGATCCAATACTGTTTGTATTACAACCTAAAGACAACTGGAGCATGAATGAGTTAGATCCAATCGATTGGTTCAATGGAGTTTATAAAACACTGAGATCATTAACTTCTAGAAAATTTTTAGTAAGACCTCATCCTAATCATATGGCAGCAATAGCAGAAAGAGCAAAAGAATTTCCTAGTGATGTTGAGTTAGTGATAGGCCCTAAGTTTTTTTCTGGAGATAATAAAAAATTTTATAGATTCAATTTTCAAGAAGCAATTGCTAATTGTCATGCCGTGGTTACACACAATTCAACTGCCAGCACAGACAGTTGTGTGAGGGGCATACCCACATTTTGTACATCAGATCTAGCAATATGTTGGACTGTGGCTAACAAAGACTTAACCAAAATAGAATCACCTGAATATCCTGATAGAACACAATGGTTGAATGACTTAGGATATAAAATGTGGACCACAGAAGAAATTAAAGATGGCACAGTGTTTCGTAGATTCAAACAGAGAGTAGGATTATAATATGTGTGGCATATATGGTATAACCAAACGAGACAGAGAATTTGTAGAAAAGTACATAAAGATTTGCGAACATCGAGGACCAGATGGACACGATATATGGAACGATGACTATGTTACTCTAGGACACAATCTTTTAAGCATAACAGATCAGCCCACAGTTTCTCATCAACCGTGGCGTACCGAGCGAGGCAACATATTAATCTATAATGGAGAGATCTTTAACTATTTTGATCTAATAAAAAAATATACAGAATTTAAACCCAAGACCACATGTGACACAGAATTACTAGCATGGGGATTGGATCACTATGGTGAAAAATTTGTTGAGTATATTGATAGTATGCACGCCTTTGCTTATTATGATACTCAAACAAGACAACTGATATTAAGTCGAGACCACGCCGGAGTCAAACCTTTGTACTATGCCGAGACAGCAGAAGGATTAATATTTGGTTCTGAAATAAAAGGCATGCTGGATCGAGTGCCTAACTCTAGAAAGATAGATCAGTTGGCAATCAGTTGTATGAGTCTCACAGGTATTAATGCCACTAGAAACACATTCTTTTCCAACATAAAACAACTGATGCCAGGAGAAACAATCATATACGACTGCACAAATAAAAGAATAAAATCATCAGAAAGAATCTATATCACTCCTAGATCTAATTCTTCTTTTGATCCTGCAGAGTTTAGAGACAAAGTTAAAAAGACTGTGCAGATGTGCAGCATAGGACGAAGACAGATGGGGGTATTCCTCAGCGGAGGATTAGACAGCGGTGTGATTGCTTATGAGATGATGCAGCTACACGGAAACGTGAATACATTTACTAATCGAATGAACCCTAATATTATAACAGACGAAGATCATAACAGCGATGCTGCTTGTGCAAAAATATTAGCCGAAAAAGAAAAGTTTAATCATACAGAAGTTGTGATTACTCCTGGAGATGTTATTGCAGCATGGGATAACAGTATCTACTTCATGGAGCAGCCTGTATATAATCCTAGCATGAGCATGTACTATCATACCAATTGTAAATTATCTGAAGCAGGTACAATCATAACCATGGCAGGAGATATGGGCGATGAGATATTAGGGGGATATCCAAAGTATTGGAAGATGAAAGATGAAAAATTTAATTCGTGGAGCAGCATAATAGACAAGTGGTTGCAAAGAATAAAAAAACCACTAGTGGTAGGAGTACCAACTCTGCCAGCGCCTGTATTGAGAGACGAATTAATAAAATTATATCCTGATACTTTATGGAATCCAGCAGATCCGGTAGCATCTTATATGGCTCTTGATTGTGTGGCACAAGCACCAAACGAATTCTTTGCTAGAAATGACAAGTATGGCATGGCAGTTGGTATGGAAGGTCGCTTTCCTTTAACCACAAAAATGTTTATGCAATACTGTCTAAACATACCAACTAGTAATAAAATAGGAAAAGATAAACACGAGACTAAACTATTAACCAAACTTGCCTACAAAGGATTACTGCCAGATGCTATAATCAATAAAACAAAAACTGGGTGGACTGTGCCAATTGGACAGTGGTTAACTATGGGTACTAATAAAAACCTAAAAAACTTTTATATAAACAGCATGGGAGAAAAATCCACATTAAATCGAGTTACAGTGAGTCAAAAAGCAGGCAAAGCACTGGTTCCTGCATGGGTAATGCAAGACTGGATAAAAAAATATCAAATGACTTATTAAATTAAATAGAATATGAAGATCAAAGTAATCACTTCGTACAAGCCAGGCACATGGGGAGAATATTCCGGCAGAGGAATACAAAGTATAGCAGACCAGTGGCCGAAAGAAGTAGATTTAATAGTTTACCTTGAAGAATCCAAGCCCGATTATGATCATCCTAGAATACAGTGGATAGACCTTAATGCTGCTGAACCAACTCTTGTTAATTTTAAAAATAAACATAAGAATGATCCCGTAGCTTGTGGAGAATTGCAAGAAATATTGGGAGGAGTTAGAAGATCTGCAGCACTAGAAAAGCAAGGAGGATTAGATAAAAATAAAGGATCTTATCTATGGGATGCTGTTAGATTTAGCAATAAAGTTTTTTGTGTGGTTAATGCTATTAAAAATTCTAAAGAATACGATTATATTATTTGGGTAGATGCTGATACATTTACGTTTAGACCTATCCCAATAGAATTTCTTGAGAATCTTTTACCCAAAAAAACCATGGTTACATATCTAGGCAGAGAAAGAGTCGCACTTAACGATGGAGGCAAATATCCAGAATGTGGTTTTGTCGGATATAATTTGCAACATCCTAACATACAAGAATTTATTGCAGAATGGGAAAAATTATACATCAGCGATGAACTCTTTAAATTGCTAGAATGGCATGATAGTTTTGTATTTTGGCAGTTGGTAAAACAGTTTCAAAAAAAATACAACATCTCAGTGAATGATATAGGTTATGCTAAAAATGTAAAAGGACATCATGTTTTTGTTAACAGTGAATTAGGTCTTTACATGGATCATATGAAAGGCAAAAGAAAAAAATTAGGCAGCAGTGCTAAAAACGATTTAAGACCTCCCATGAAAGATTCTCCAGCAAATATACAGGAAATTGATTATTGGAAAAAGGCTCCTCCTGTATTAAAATGAAAATATCTATATTTCCACAATTTGGTAGTTTAAATTCTAAACCTGTATTTGATGCGTTGATTAGACATTTAAAAGAAAAAAATGAAAAAATATATATCAACGAGGATCGAGATTGCGATGTGGCAATAATCTGGTCTGTGTTATGGGCCGGGCGAATGGCAAAAAATTTATCAATATGGGAAAAGTTTAGAGCAAATAATAAACCAGTAGTGGTACTTGAAGTGGGAGGACTAAAGCGTAATCTTACATGGAAAATAGGAATTAATGGGATCAATAGAGATGCAGATTTTGCAAACCAGGAGTTTGATAGCAATAGATGGCCCCTTTTTAATTTAGAGATGCAACCATGGAGAAAAGACGGTGAGCACGTAATAATATGTGGACAACATGATAATAGTCAGCAGTGGGCAGGCAAGCCGTTGATGTCAACATGGATAGTGAAACAGATTGAAGAAATTAGAAAATACACAGATAGAGAAATTATAGTAAGACCACATCCTAGAAATCTTTTTCAAATAGATTGTAAACAATTTAAAAATGTAAAATTAATAGTGCCAAAATATGATAACAAAACCTACGATGATACAGACTATAAAAAAATATTAAAAGATGCATGGGCAGTTGTTAATTATTCCTCTAATCCAGGTATAGAATCTGTTTTGAACGGCAAGCCTGTTTTTGTGAGCGAGTCAAGCCTGTGTTATGAAATTGGTAACAATGATCTATCAAAAATTGAAAATCCAAATATGCCGGATAGACAAAATTGGGCTAATAAATTATCTTATACAGAATGGACCACACAAGAAATTAGAGATGGGTTGCCATGGCAAAGAATTAGAAAAAGATTGGAAGAAAAATACATCAAATCATGAAAAATATAAAATATAATCATAATCGAGAGATACCACCTATAGAATGGCAACCATACACAGGAGAGACCGTTGTGGTAAAAACTATAATACGTGGAGGTAAAAAAATACAAGAAACCGCTTTCTATGAAGATAAAGTTAAAGCAGTGCCGCAAGGTAATGCTTACGTTATTGGTAATGGTCCGTCTAGAAAAGAGTTTGATCTTACTCTCCTTAAAAATACAGGACAGATATATGGATGTAACGCTCTATATAGAGATTTTGATCCTACTTTCCTATTCATGGTAGACAGTAAAATGAGCAAAGCTATTATAGATGACCACGTTTATGAAAAATGCGTGTGTTACGCTCCTTCATTGGAAGTTAATCGTTCTGGAGGAAAATTAAATCTTATACCCAACAGTCCTCACTGGGTGTCTGGATCTTCTGCTATGTGGACGGCATGTGTGCATGGTCATAAAAATATCTATCTTATTGGTTTTGATTTTCGAGAATATGGGCAAGGACAGCTTAATAATATCTATCAAGATACACCTTGTTATGGGGAAAGGAACAGTGATACCGTATTTGAAGGATGGCTCAGCCAGTTCCGAACATTAATAAAACAAAGACCCTATTGTCAATTTACTGTGGTGCATGATAATCCTCCAAATTTTTTGAATCATTTGCAGACAGGCACAGATTTAAAAAATACTAGATTGATGACTTATGAGGAATTTACAAAGAAAGTCCTAAACCAATAAATTTAAATCTTGGTCTAAAACTATAGAATATACTGTTGTGATTGCCACTGTCTTTTTTTAATCCCATTTGGTATAGGTGAATCATCTCATGGGCTAGTGTTTCTATAAAATCTCTTTTGGTATTATATTTTTTTAACATTTCTAACTCAAATCTGTTAGGATTTTTGTCTGGATAAGCACACACTTGCCCCATTGCTTGCTTCAACCATTTTTTGATTATAATTTTGTCAAAATTAGGCAATTGGTTATCAAACACTGCCCCATTGATGTAACGAAACCACAGATCTATAGCACGTCTACTGGTAAGATACGGACCCCGATTATTGAGTGTTTCCACTTGTATCTTACGTCTTAATTTTAATGCTCTTTTTCTTCTCATAAAAGCTCCAACACTGTTGACTTTTTCGTCCTTTGTGCTATACTGTAATTATCTTAAAAATGACAAACTCAACCACACCGCTTCGTAAGCTAGAATCCATGGAGTCCGCAATTAGAATTTTAGCCTATAATACTGGCGGTATTTTTCAGAATTCCGGAGTGCATGACAAAGATTTTAAAACCATACAGAGTCTTGCAGATGCTCCTTATGCTTGGACAGAAAAACAAGGAAATTTAGCCACAATGTTTCTTAAGAGATATAAAACACTGCTAGATAAATTTGGGTTTGATACCGATGAATTAATAAACAGCCCACACTATGATCAACCTTTCCGGGTGATTAATTTTGAAAAAAGTATAGATACCTACATTGCTGAGGATGGTAAAGAAATATTAGAGATGCGATTTCCGTATAATGAAAAAATTATAGCATTGATAAGATGTCTTAAAAAGAAGACACAAGAATTGGTTCCCATGTTGTATGACGGCGAGACTAAAAAATGGACCATGAATTATACCGATACCGTGTGTTATTATGCTTCGCTGATTGCTGTGAGGTACGATTTTAAAATACTGAAAACAAAAATACTAAATGATTACGAGGAAATTAAACAAGAAAAGAAACAGTACCGTCCTATTATAGCCGATATAGAAGATAACTCTATAAAATTAATTAATGCTCCAATTTCTTTAAATGAGTATTGGCAAGAACATTGCCAATCTTTATTGTATCTCAAACAAAGAGATCGACTGAAACAGCTTAATTTACATTACATAAGAAACAATGCCAGACCTGCTGCTACATTATCTGAACGTATAGCTTTCTCAATGAATAAAAATTTATTTGTAGATCGTAAACTCTATGACAAAAAAACGCTGCTCGAAGCAATTATAGAGCTAGATGATTTTCCTGCTCTATGTCCATATGGAGGAAGCATATACACCTTAGATGAAATTCTTGATTTTCAAAATTGGCTGGAAGCATTTGACTCTGTGGGTATAAGCAAGGAACATATTGCGTTTGGCTTTGACTTTGATCGTCCTATAAATGTAGAAGATAGCAACGACACTGATCAAATCCCTACGCCGGATCTTATATATGGAGAAAATACTTCTAAGGAAGAACGATTAAAAATGCACAAGAGATGGGAAGAAATATATCACCTCAGTACCTCTAATCGTAAAATTATGCCAGCAACTAAAATTATATTTGTTAGAAATAAGATACCAAGAACACTGCTGAAATCTGGTTTAAAACCAAAATTAGCATTTATGTTACAGGATAATCCCAACTGGCCCGTGTCGACCAGTACGCTAGACAAGTTGGTTGAAAGTTTGCCGAAAAGATTGTATTATATGAGTCAACTGCCCTCGGGTAATGTACAATCTATATGAGCTCATGCAAACTGGTAATCAAAGACGAGGTAAACGTTAAATTTGAAAATCTTTCTTTAGAACACAGAAAATCCCTCAGTAATAAATTCAAATTTGAGATACCTTATGCTCGACATCTACCAGCAGTGAAACTGGGTAGGTGGGATGGCAAAGTCAGTTTCTTTGGATTGGGTGGCAACACCTATCTGGCTCTGGTGGGAGAAATACTACCCATCTTGGAAAATGCAGGAGTGTATGTGGAATTAGAAGATCAACGAACACCACGCAATTTTGAATTTAAATTAATAGATGAAAATTATCTATCTGATATCAACTGGCCCGGGAATCATCCTTGTGCTGGACAAGCTATAACTCTAAGAGATTATCAAGTGGAAACCATAAACAAATTTCTAGAGAATCCTCAATGTATTCAAGAGATTGCCACAGGAGCAGGCAAAACGATTGTCACTGCGGCTCTGTGTAGATTAGTTGAAAATTACGGACGTACTTTAACTATTGTGCCAAATAAAAGTCTTGTTACACAAACAGAAGAAGATTTTTTGGCTTGTAATCTGGACGTAGGAGTATACTATGGAGACCGAAAAGAATTAGGCAGACATAACACAATTGCTACTTGGCAATCATTAAACATACTGGAAAAGAAAAGCCGTGATGATGAAACCACAGCTTTCCTTGAAGCCATAGAAAATATTAATACTGTTATAGTGGATGAGGTGCATATGGCCAAGGCCGACGTGTTAAAAAGAATGCTCACTGGCCCATTTGCTCGATGCGGCATACGTTGGGGACTTACAGGCACAGTACCAAAAGCAGATTATGAATTTTATGGATTAAGATGCAGCATAGGAGAAGTAACCAACAAGATAGCAGCTAAAGAACTACAAGCCAAAGGAGTATTGGCCAACTGTAATGTAAATGTTCTACAAACCCAAGACCACCCGGAATTTAAAAATTATCAAGAAGAATTAAAATGGTTAACCACTGATGAAACCCGAATGTCATGGATCGCAAAAACCATTGCAGACATTGCAACCACAGGCAATACAATGATTCTAGTGGATAGAATATCTGCTGGCGAATTGTTAGAAAAGAAAATACCAGATAGTGTGTTTATATCTGGGTCTACAAAAAATACTGAAAGAAAAGAACACTATGATGAAGTTTCTACGGCACAGCACAAAGTTATTATTGCTACCTATGGTGTGGCTGCTGTGGGAATAAACATACCTAGGATCTTTAATTTGGTATTAATAGAACCTGGTAAGAGCTTCGTGCGTGTGATACAGAGCATCGGTAGAGGCATTAGAAAAGCAGAAGATAAAGATCACGTTAACATTTGGGATATAACTTCCAGTTGTAAATTTGCAAAAAGACATCTTGGACAAAGAAAAAAGTTTTACAAAGAGGCCAATTATCCGTATAATATAGAAAAGATAGATTATGAAAATCCTTACATTAGAAAATAAGACCTATATATTAGAAAAGATTCCAGAATATGTAGACGACAAATTGAGATTTGCAGTATTAGATAATTCAAATCCAGCCGATCCGGATTATTTCTTTATACCATTAATATTCCTAGAATCGTTTAATGCTCCAGCAGCAGTGTTACAGATAGGACAGTATAAGATTAAAATGCCACTGGATTGGAAGATGATTATAGGAGATCCTGAGCAGGGAGAATTACATGTGTTACCATTGACCAGTCTGAATGATCGAGGATTTAGAGCATTTATGTTCAATCCTATAACAGATTCTAAACCTACATTTGCAGATGTGGATATCGTGGACATATATCAAGAGGTCAAATGGTATTTCCCTAAAATTAAATCAGGTCAGATATTAGCAGTACCTCTTACAGATGATGATAATCCACCGTGTGCGTATTTCGTCAAAGATATATCTAGGCAGTCAGAATTTATGGATTACGGGTCAGTATGGTAAAAATAGCAGATTGGCATTGGCCGGTAGACAACGATAATTTAATACCTATAGGTAAAGAATATCAAAAAAAATACAGAGATGCTATACTTAAATTTCTTAAAGATAATAATTGTAAATTTAGAAACTGTTGTGACGTTGGTGCTCACACTGGTATTTGGAGTATCGATTTTATTGAACATTTCAAGTGGGTATACGCATTTGAACCAATTAAAGAATTAAGATCGTGTTATGAAAAAAATATTACTAAAAAAAATTATACCTTATATCCATTTGGTTTAGGAAATTCAAACGAAGATATTTTATTTTTATATAATCCAGAAAATAGTGGAGGCACTCAAGTTAATTCTCAGGGAAATTACAAAGCATCAATAAAAAGATTAGACGAGTTATCGCTACAAAATATAGATTATATTAAAATAGATGCAGAAGCATACGAATTAGAAATATTAAAAGGAGCAACAAAATTATTAACAGAACAATCTCCAATTATTCATTTAGAAATGAAACTAGATACTTTGTCTAGATTTAATCTAAGCAAAAATGATATTAGACAATGGTTAGCTAATTTTAATTATAAACAAGCATTAAAAATAGCTAACGAATTTGTATTCATAAAAAGTGAACAATAGTTTATGATAAAAAGAAAAGATAATGTTGTCAAGATGAAAGCGCCGGTATTAATGATCCCAGACGAGCATGATCAAGAAATACCTGTGTTAATGAATCGACATTATATCGACTGGATCATGGCTCATGCCAAGAAAAAGAAATTAAGCATACAAGGTTATCAATTAAACGGTAAGAACATAGAGATAACTTTCAAGAATCCTAAACATGCATCAATATTTGCTTTAACGTGGAAAGAAGATGAGTGAAAAGAAAAAATTTTTTGAATTAAGGAATGGCATGAAAGCCATAGACTTTCGTAATAAAGATTATTATGATAGGATTGATGATCATGAGAGATCTTTGTATAGTCCTTACATGATCATGCGTTATGCGTCTGCTGTATCCGGAGAAAGATTTTTCCAAGAGCACTACGTAGAAATGATCAACGAATTTGTTAACAAACATCTGTTTACATTAAGCAGCAAACATAAAAAACTCTGTTGGCAGTTAACCTCCATGTGTGGAGGATTAAAACA
>Ga0209085_1000504_pt1 | contig 28522 bp, 33 predicted proteins | sample C_131016_EF_Meta_FD_187310 | JGI IMG/M metagenome (GOLD analysis project Ga0209085, IMG submission 187310) | Freshwater microbial communities from Lake Croche, Canada to study carbon cycling - C_131016_EF_MetaG (SPAdes) (version 2) | ecosystem: Environmental > Aquatic > Freshwater > Lake...
CAAAACTAATCTTCTTATCCTTGCGCTGCTCCCAAAGCTCATTGAGCGCCTCAACCAAGTCACCACGAATGGTGCAACAAATACAACCGTTGCTCATCTGCACAATATTTTCTTGATTGTCTTGAACCAGAATATCGTTATCGATATTCTCCTCGCCAAACTCATTTTCAATCACGGCAATTTTTTTACCATGCTGCTCGGTCAAAATATGCTTGAGCAAAGTTGTTTTGCCGCTTCCTAAGAAGCCCGTCAAAATGGTTACCGGAATTAATGCCATGACTGATCCAATCAAAATCTAGAAGTACTACTTGCCCAAAGCGGGAAACCCACTATCTTACCGAGTTCCTCAAGCTTTACCAGCCTTGGCGCGGGGATGCGCTTTATCGTATGCCTGAGCAAGGTGCTGAAAATCTAAAGACGTATAAATCTGGGTGCTGGCAATGCTGGCATGCCCCAGCATTTCTTGAACTGCCCGTAAATCTTGGGAGGATTGCAAGACATGGCTAGCAAAGCTGTGGCGCATCATGTGCGGGTGTACATGGGTAGGCAGTCCTGCACGCATAGCTAAAGTGCGAAGGCGCGCCTGAACCGTACGTGGAGATAAGCGTTTTCCGGTTGCCGACAGAAAAAGAGCATTCGATTGCTGAGCATAACTACTGCTATTACGAATTTCCCTCCAGACATTGAGCGACTGCATAGCGGGAGCGCCAACTGGCACAGAACGTCTTTTGCCACCTTTTCCTAAAACGGTGACTTCAGCTGCATCCCAATCCAACCAACCCGCCGACTCTTGTTGGCGATCTTTACTTTGCATCACATCGATCCCCAAGAGCTCAGATAGACGTAAGCCAGAGGAATAGAGTAGATCAATCATGGCTGCATCTCGAATTGATTCCAAATCTTTTTTCTCTTTCGCCTCTTTGACGGCTTGACTCACTAAGGAAAGCGCCTGTTCAACCGACAAGGCTTTAGGTAAAGACTTCAGACGCTTTGGCGCCTTTACATCATCAACTGGATTAGCCACTAAATTATTAGTCACCTTGCCAGCGCGAGCATCCCGCCTCGCATCTTTCTCGGTGAGCCAGTGATACCAACCACGCCACGCTGAAAGTGCTCGCGCAATACTTCTAGAAGATTTACCTTTGGAATGTAGGCGACCCGCCCAACGACGTACATGACCGTTACTGACTTTCAATAAATCAATAGAGTCTTCAAGAGCAAATTTTTGTAGGTCCCCAAGATCCATGCCATACGCCTTGAGTGTATGCGGCGAAAGTTGACGCAATACATGCAACTCATGCAAATACTCTTGCACGAGAGGGTGAAGGTCAGTCGCTAGTAATTTCATAAGCTTGGATGCGATCCAAAGCTGCCGCAGTGAGTTCTGCAATCTGGCGTAGATAGAAAGCGCCCATATCTGCGGTAAAACGGGTTTCATCTTTGCTAGCTAGCAATAAAACTGCGGGGGATTGGGCAGCGCCTATGCTTTTGCCAAGCGGCAAACCTATAGCCACCATACTTTGCCAGCCTGGATCAATGGTGGTTTGACTCGCCAGCAAATCCACGCTCGCAGCTGCAAGCTCTTTAGCTGAACCGCATAGGGGCGTATCAATCCAGGGGCCAAATGCAGAATTTGGTGATAGTAATTGTGCTGACTCAACCTCAAACACCTCAGCCAATCCAGAAGTAATTGCGGCCTCAACATCCGCTTTATTGTTTGCCTTCATTAAACGCAATAACCAAGCCACCAAGCTTTGTTGGGTTTTATCGTTACGACTACCAAAATGCAGCATTTCACTTAATCGACGATTGAGCTCTTGGTTTTGAGTGCGCAGCACCGTCATCTGACGCTCTTGTAATGAGATTGCACGATCCTCATGTGGATGCTTAATACGAATCTCATTAAAAAGATCTGCATAACGATCAAAAAAGCCTGGGGTTGCTCTTAGCCACTCAGCAACTAACTCTTCTTGTTCGGTCTGCTTTGGATCTATTGCACTCATCTATTTCTTTCTTAACTTAGTTTTTTACGCAAGAGTTCATTGACTTGGCCTGGATTGGCTTTGCCCTGAGAAGCTTTCATAATCTGACCTACAAGCGCATTGAATGCCTTTTCTTTGCCAGAGCGGAACTCCTCAACTGATTTCTGGTTGGCTGCAAGCACCTGATCAATGATGGCCTCCAATGCTCCGCTATCGCTAATCTGCTTGAGGCCTTTGGCATCAATCACTTGGTCGACAGTGCTTATCGTTTTGTCATTAACGGCCTCTTCCCACAAAATCGCAAAGATATCCTTGGCGATCTTATTAGAGATAGTGCCATCAGCTACGCGAGTCAACAAAGGCGCTAAGTGCACAGCTTTCAATGGAGCATTTGCAGTCGCAATTCCCGCACGATTTAGAGAAGAGGCAAACTCACCTGCGATGAGGTTTGCAGCAGCCTTGGCTAGAGATTTACCTACGATTGCCAGTAGCTCCTCAAATACTTTTGCGGTATCGCGATCTTGTGTCAGTAGTTGTGTATCGTAAGCACTCAAGTCATAGTCTGCCTGCCATTGCTCTCGCAGTTGTGCGGGAAGCGCGGGCATCTGATTGCGAACTTGCGCAATCCACGCATCATCAATAACGACCGGCAATAAATCAGGGTCTGGGAAATAGCGATAGTCGTTAGCATCTTCCTTACTACGCATACTTCGTGTTTCACCGCGGTCAGGATCATAGAGGCGGGTTTCTTGAACAACAATGCCACCGTCTTCGATTAATTCAATTTGACGGCGCACTTCATATTGAATGGCCTCTTCTAGAAAGCGGAAAGAATTCAGGTTCTTAATCTCACACCGAGTGCCGAACTCTGTCTGCCCTTTAGGGCGAACGGATACGTTAGCATCGCAACGGAAAGATCCTTCTTGCATATTGCCATCGCATACCCCTAGCCACACCACCAGGGCATGTAATGCCTTGGCATAGGCAACAGCCTCAGCAGCACTGCGCATCACTGGCTCGGTCACGATCTCTAGAAGCGGCGTGCCCGCACGATTTAAGTCGATGCCGCTAGAAGGCTCTCCATGGGGACCAATAAAACCTTCCTCGTGAACGGATTTACCAGCATCCTCTTCCATGTGAGCACGAGTTAACTCAACGACCTTCACTTCATCGCCAAGCAAAATTTCTAGATGACCTCCAACAACCACAGGAAGGTCCATCTGGCTAATTTGATAGCCCTTAGGCAGATCTGGATAAAAATAATTCTTACGGGCAAAAATACTGACAGGCGCAATCTTTGCGCCGACAGCCAATCCAAAACGAATGGCATGCTCGACCGCTTGACGATTGAGCACTGGCAATACTCCTGGCAAAGCCAAATCCACTGCGCATGCTTGCGTATTAGGTTCTGCGCCAAAGCGCGTGCTAGCACCACTAAATATTTTGGATTGCGTTTGTAGCTGAGCGTGGGTCTCTAGACCAATAACGATTTCCCATTGCATCATGCCACCCCACTAGCTTGTCTCAAATGCCAATCCGTAGCTTGCTGATATTGATGTGCCACTTGCAATAAGCGTGCCTCAGAAAAATAATTGCCAATGAGCTGCATGCCAATCGGTAAATTATTGCCATTGAATCCACACGGTGCGCTCATTGCCGGTAGTCCAGCCAAATTTGTTGAAAGCGTATAAATATCTTCCAAATACATCTGCACTGGGTCTTTTGACTTCTCCCCTAGGCGCCATGCCACATCAGGCGCAACAGGTCCCAGGATCACATCACACTCATTAAATGCTGCCTGAAAATCTGCTGCAATAATGCGACGAATTTTTTGTGCTTGCAGATAATAAGCGTCGTAGTAGCCATGACAAAGAACATAAGTTCCAATCATGATGCGGCGCTTTACTTCTGCTCCAAAACCTTCAGTACGAGACCTCTGGTACATATCTCCAAGATCTTTGTACTCACTAGCGCGATAGCCATAACGCACGCCATCAAAACGACTCAAATTACTCGAAGCTTCTGCTGGCGCTAAAACGTAATACACCGGGATAGAGAGCTTAGTTTTAGGCAAGCTCACTTCAACTAATTTTGCGCCCAAACTTTCTAAAGTTTTCGCAGCTTCATTGACTGACTTAGCGACATCACTTGCTAGACCTTCAGCAAAAAATTCTTTGGGCAAGCCAATGCGCAGACCTTCTAGGGGTTTAGAAGAATTCGCATTGTCTGCTTGCCAACTTTGGTTGAGGTAACGTCCGTAGTCTTCACCAGAGTCAGCAAGCGAAGTAGAGTCGCGCTGATCATGTGATGACATGGCAGAAAGAACTAGAGCACAGTCCTCGGCGGATTTACCCATAGGGCCAGCCTGATCCAATGAAGAGGCGTAGGCAATCATTCCATAACGAGAAACGCGACCATAACTTGGCTTAATACCAGTCAACCCGCAAAATGCAGCTGGTTGGCGAATTGAGCCACCAGTATCGGTACCAGTTGCAATCGGAGCTAAGCCAGCGGCAACTGCAGCAGCCGATCCACCAGAGGATCCGCCAGCAACACAGGCAGCATTCCAAGGGTTGAGAACTGGGCCATAGGCTGAGTTCTCATTAGAAGAGCCCATGGCAAATTCGTCCATATTGGTCTTGCCAAGACAAACCATGCCAGCGCCATGAGGATTGTTTTCGTCGGGTATGCCCAGATTGGCAACCACCGTAGCATCAAAGGGGCTCTGGTAAGCGGCCAAGATTTTAGAGGCGGCCGTTGTCTTCCAGCCACGGGTGACAAAGACATCTTTATGGGCAATTGGAATTCCGGTCAACCTGCCTGATTTGCCAGAGGCAATTAGCTTATCGGCTTTAATTGCTTGATCTAAGCTTAAGTGAGCATTCACATCTAAGTACGCATTCCACTGCTTTCCAGCCTCAATTCGATCTAAAAAATACTGGGTAAGCTCTTTACTGGACACTTCTTTTGCGGCTAGTGATTTGGCCATGAGGGAGATCGGGATGTTGTGCCAACTCATTCAATAACCCTCGGCACCAAGAAATACCCCTCTTGCTGGGCGGGGGCAGACGTCATGTTCTCCTTACGGTGATCAGACTCGCTAACTTGATCAACGCGCATTGGTTGAGCCAAATCGCGCAAAAAGAGGATTGGGTGAGCAAGCGGCTCCAAGCCAGTAGTATCAACAGCCTGCATTTCCTCAACCAGAGAAAAAATAGCCTGCAACTGTGGCAGGACTGCCTCAGATTCTGCCTGACTTAACTCAAGCCTAGAAAGGTGCGCAATGCGCTGGACATCTTCAAGATTCATGGGGCGCTAGAGTATCATTCCTATATAAATTTATTAACAACTTCTATTTTCCCACTACATCATGTTTGGTTTTTTCCGCAGCTACTTTTCTAATGACCTAGCCATCGACCTAGGAACCGCCAATACCTTAATTTATATGCGTGAGCGGGGTATTGTCCTCGATGAACCCTCGGTTGTAGCAATTCGCCAAGAAGGCGGTCCAAACGGCAAAAAGACCATTTTGGCCGTTGGCAAAGAGGCAAAAGCGATGTTGGGTCGTGTTCCGGGGAATATTGAGGCTATCCGCCCAATGAAGGACGGCGTTATTGCCGATTTCACCATTACCGAACAAATGCTCAAGCAATTCATCAAACTTGTGCATGAAAGTAAATTATTAAAGCCTAGTCCACGCATCATCATTTGCGTTCCTTGCGGCTCTACTCAAGTTGAGCGTCGTGCAATTCGTGAATCTGCATTAGGTGCTGGCGCTTCACAAGTATTTTTGATTGAAGAGCCAATGGCTGCCGCAATCGGCTCTGGCTTACCAGTTTCTGAAGCGGCGGGCTCAATGGTTGTTGATATTGGTGGCGGCACAACTGAAGTTGGCGTGATGTCGCTAGGCGGCATGGTTTACAAAGGCTCTGTGCGTGTTGGTGGCGATAAGTTTGATGAGGCAATCACCAATTACATTCGCCGTAACTACGGTATGTTGATTGGCGAGCAAACAGCCGAGTTGATTAAGAAAACAATCGGCTCTGCTTTTCCTGGCGCTGAAGTGCGTGAAATGGAAGTAAAAGGTCGCAATCTTTCAGAAGGTATTCCACGTAGCTTCACAGTTACTAGCAATGAAATTCTCGAAGCATTAACAGATCCACTCAATCAAATCGTGACTGCTGTTAAAGCAGCCCTTGAACAGATACCCCCTGAGTTAGCCGCTGACATTGCAGAGCGCGGCATGATGCTTACTGGCGGTGGAGCTTTATTACGAGACCTTGACCGCCTCTTTCTTGAAGAGACTGGCTTACCAATACACATAGCAGAAGACCCTTTAACTTGCGTGGCTCGTGGTTGCGGTATTGCTCTTGAGCGTATGGATAAGTTAGGCGGAGTGTTCTCGCACGAGTAAGCGACATACACGTCGATCAGGGAATTGCAATATAGCGCTCCACCACTTTTCAGACAGGGCATTCCGGCCTTACTTAAACTAATTGTCTGTCTGTCAATCAGCATCGCTCTGATGCTGATTGATTTTCGTTTTAAGACACTCGATCCCATTCGCAATAATGTGAACTGGCTTTTGCGCCCGCTTGAATATGTCATGATGACGCCTCGCAATACTTTCGAAGCAATTTCAGAATATTTCACCACGCGCTCGACGCTTGATCAAGAAAATCAGGTAATGAAAGTGCGTCAAGCAGAACTCTCATTGCTTGCTAATCAATCCGAGTTCTTGATGATAGAGAATCAAAATTTACGCGAGTTGATGGCACTACAAAAACAAGTGGCTTTCAAAACTCTGTCCGTAGAAATTCTGTTTAATCCGCCCAATCCAATTTCACAGCGCATTGTGATCAACCGCGGAAGCAATGATGGCTTAAAGCTTGGCAACCCCATTGCCAATGATTCCGGCGTACTTGGCCAAGTAGTTCGCCTCTATGAGCGCTCCGCTGAGGTCTCCTTGCTGGAAGATAGAGACTTTGCTGTGCCCGTGCAAGTCGCCCGCAATGGCTTGCGTGCTGCTGTTTTTGGGGCGGGGCGTGGTAATCCGCTGGAATTACGCTATTTGCCCGTCGCCAGTGATCTAGAGGTTGGTGATATTTTGCTAACCTCCGGAATCGATGGTGTCTATCCACCAGGATTTGCTGTTGCAGTCATTAGCAAAATTGAACGCAATGCCGATAAAAACTCATCTAATGTATTTTGTGTTCCAGTAGCCGCAGTGAATCGCTATCGCCAAGCCTTAGCTTTTTTATATGATCCACAATTCGATGCTAAAGCACCAACGATCAACAATACATCAAGCACTGGTTCGGCAATCACCAATACTCCTGGCCGTCGCCAAACTCGTGCGCGAGGAATGCAATGATTGATTTCCAAAGCGGTTATATATTACGTCCGGTCAATCCAGCCTTCATTTATTTCAGCTTGTTTTGTGCGCTGCTGTTAAATCTTTTGCCAATTGGAAACTATGGATGGGTACCAGACTGGCTCATTCTTTGTATTGTGTTTTGGAATATTCATCAACATCGTTATGTTGGAGTGATATGGGCATTCAGCTTAGGGGTGTTAATAGATGTCCACAACTCCGATCTTTTGGGTCTGCACGCCTTTAGCTATGCCCTAGTGGCATATATAGCCATCTCTTGGCATAGGCGGATTGTGGCGCTGACCGTTCTATCACAAGCAGTCCATTTACTGCCGATCTTCTTGCTAGTTTCTTTATTTCCAGTCTTAGCGCACTGGTTACTCACCGGAGATATTTATTGGTGGGCTTTAACGGGCACTATTCAAGCCATTATTGAGACAATGCTTTGGCCGCTAGCAACCCGCATATTGTTGGCGCCTCAACGTCGTCCCATTGACGTTGACCCTAATCGGCCGCTCTAAGAAGCTGTATGGTTTCATTTAAAAAACCAAACCTCGACTCATTTCAAGAGCGCATCCATATTGCGACTTTATTCGTCACATTTTGTTTTTTGCTTTTAGTTATTCGCTTGGTATGGTTACAACTTATCAGCCACGGCAAATATACTTTGCTAGCCGAAAGTAATCGCATCGCTTTAGTCCCCGCCCCAGCTAACCGCGGCCTCCTCATTGATCGTAACGGCATTGTGATTGGCCGAAACTACTCAGCCCTCACGCTGGATATTAACGCTGAAGAAGTCAAAGGCAACGTAGACAAGCTCATCAATGAGCTGTCTGAAATTGTGGATATTTCCCCAAAAGATCGCCGTAATTTCAAGCGCTCCCTGGAAGATTCCCGGAATATGGGTACATTTCCCCTGCGCTCCATGCTCAATGAGGCTGAAACTGCCCGTTTTATGGCTAATCGATATCGTTTTCCAGGGGTAGAGATCCGTGCCAGAAGCTTTCGAGAATATCCATATAACGAGTTAGGCTCTCATCTGATTGGCTATATTGGTCGGGTTTCTCAACAGGATAAGGAGCGCATGCAAGCTGAAATCGAGGGCGCTAAAGTGGATGACCCAGATGCATTGCAAGCCTCTTTTTTATCGGGGATTCAATACGTTGGCAAGATTGGTTTAGAGCAAAGCTACGAGACTGTTCTGCGTGGTGTGCCTGGATATGATCAAGTAGAAATCACTGCAGGTGGAAAACCTGTAAGGACGCTTTCTAGCTCGCCCTCAGTGCCCGGTAAAAATGTTGTGCTCTCTGTTGATATCAAATTACAGTACTTAGTAGAGCAACTTTATGGCAATTTCCGCGGCGCCTTTGTTGCAATCGAGCCTGAGACAGGCGATATCTTGACATTTGTCTCTAAGCCTAACTTCAATCCCAATGATTTTGTTGAAGGCATTGACTCGGTAACATGGAAAGAGCTCAACGACTCCCCACAAAAACCGCTCTACAACCGTCCACTCAAAGGTATTTATCCTCCAGGATCAACCTACAAGCCTTTTATGGCGCTGGCTGCTTTGGAGAATCAGAAGCGCACACCTTCGCAAACAATTTCTGATCCCGGTTATTTTGATTTTGGTAATCACACTTTCCGTGATGATAAAAAGGGTGGACACGGCATCGTTGATATGCAAAAGTCAATTGTTGAATCTTGCGACACGTATTACTACCTGCTTGCCCGCGATATGGGCGTTAACATGATGCATGACTTCATGAAGCCATTAGGCTTTGGTCAAATTACTGGCATTGATTTACAAGGTGAATCTAGAGGTGTATTGCCATCAACCGAGTGGAAAAAAAATACCTTCAAGAAACCTGAGCAGCAAAAATGGTACGAAGGTGAAACGATTTCTTTAGGCATTGGCCAAGGGTATAACGCCTTCACCATTTTGCAATTGGCGCACGCAATGGCAAACGTAGCAAATAACGGCATTGTGATGAAGCCCCACTTGGTAAAAGCAATTGAAGATCCATTTACTCGTAATAGGGCATTAACTACACCAAAAGAAAGCTATCGCATCGCACTGAACTCAGAAAATATTGAGCTCATCAAAAAAGCGATGGTTGAGGTAAACGTTTCTGGAACATCTACAGCAGCCTTTAAGGGTGCGGGATACGTTGCCGGAGGTAAGACTGGTACCGCCCAAGTTTTTAGCTTGAATTCAAAAGAATATAAGCACGGCTCTACAGCAGAATTCTTGCGAGATCATGCTTTATATATTGCGTTTGCCCCCGCAGATAAACCCACCATCGTCATTGCTATGGTGGTTGAAAATGCAGGCTTTGGTGCGCAATGGGCTGCACCGATTGCACGTAAAGCATTGGATTACTACATTGAGGGCAAATGGCCTAAGGAGATTCCCGAGTGGAAAAGAGCCCCTTAAACAAAATAAAAAGTTTATTCTTCAGCTTATTCGCTGGACTAGATCGCCAGCTAGGCTTTATTTTACTTGGATTAGCAGCTATTGGCTTTTTTACATTTTTATCTGCAAGTCAAAATACCCCCGTACAAATCGCTGATGAGTTGCGTAATCTTGCGCTCTCATTCGTGGTGATGTGGATCGTTTCTCGCATTCCACCTAAGTGGTTAGAGACGGGCGCTGTTTGGATTTATGGCTTTGGTGTTGCGCTATTGATTGCGGTAGCTGTATTTGGATTGATTAAAAAAGGTGCCCGCCGCTGGCTCAACATTGGCATTGTGATTCAGCCATCTGAAATCATGAAAATTGCAATGCCGCTGATGCTTGCGTGGTACTTCCAAAAGCGCGAAGGCATTCAGACGGCCTGGGACTACGCAGTAGCAGCAATTATTTTGGCTATTCCAGTCTTCCTGATAGCGCGTCAGCCAGATTTAGGCACTGCACTCCTCGTTTTTGCAGCTGGTCTTTACGTCATCATCTTAGCCGGCCTACCATGGAAGTGGATTCTACCTTTTGTGGGTATTGGTGCCATCGGTATTCTGCTCATTATTATTTTTGGCAGCACAATCTGCGCGAATGATGTTGTCTGGCCGCTTGTACATAACTATCAAAAGCATCGTGTTTGTACTTTGCTAGACCCTAATAGCGACCCACTTGGAAAAGGTTTTCATACCATCCAGTCGATGATTGCAATTGGCTCTGGTGGATTTTTTGGTAAAGGCTGGTTTCAAGGGACGCAAGCACATTTGGAATTTATTCCAGAAAAACATACTGACTTTGTATTTGCAGTTTTTTCGGAAGAGTTTGGCTTGCTTGGCAATTTGATATTAATTGCTTTGTTCTTTGCATTGATTAAAAGAGGTTTAGCAATCTCAGCAAGTGCGCCAAACTTATTTACGCGCTTACTAGGTGCTGCTGTAACTCTCATTTTCTTTACTTATGCGTTTGTGAACATTGGTATGGTCAGCGGCTTACTACCAGTTGTTGGAGTTCCGCTACCCTTTATTAGCTATGGCGGCACCGCCTTGGTTACCCTTGGGTTTGGGGCAGGCATATTGATGAGCATTCATCGCCATCGTCGCCTTGTACAAAGTTAATTTAAAAGTATATCTATGATGATATGAATTCTTAAGGAAATAAAAAAGCCCGGCATGCCGGGCTTTTTTATCAACAAAGAAGAAATTACTTCTTACGCTTGTTAACTGAGTCTTTAAATGCTTTACCAGCTGAAAACTTAACAGTTTTAGCGGCAGCGATTTTGAGTGGCTCACCAGTTTTTGGATTGCGGCCCATACGTGCAGCACGTTTACCAGATGAGAATGTCCCGAAACCGATCAGCTGTACTGAGTCGCCTTTAGTGACAGCTTTGATGATTGTGTCGATAGCAGAATTCAGTGCAAATTCAGCTTTTGCTTTAGAGATCTCGGCGTCGTCAGCAATTGCTGCGATTAGTTCGGCTTTGTTCAAGTGAAGCTCCTTATAGATATTGATGTCAGCGCACATTACGCTTACATGATTTTAACCACAAAAAATTACAAAAATGAAACTGCGTTACATTAATTTTTTACTACCACTACAAATTAGTCATCCAAAACGACTATATCGGAAACAAAATATTCAGTATCTCCAAAACAGCTTGTTGGTAATCCAATGTGCTGTTCGTATTTTAGAGCTACTTTTTTACCCAGATTAGCATTTATTTTTTGCGCCACAGATTCCTCACGCACCGTAAAGAGGAATTTTTCTGACATTGTTCCAGGCATTGAAACCATCGCCAACTCACCTTCCCAGGTTTTGCATAAATAGCCTCGATTGGAGAATTTTTGTACATATCCAGCTCGTTCACCATTTCCATAGCTCCAAGTCAGCATGATCCAGGTGTAGGCAGAAATGCCCACAACCCCAATTAAAACAAGGCTTAAAAGCCACTTTATAAACCTATTCATACGATCATCCTTGATCCATATCCACACAAACCCCAGCAGGGCACCTAAATCTAATCCATTAAGTATATGACCATCCCTGAGTAAGAAATAGTCTATCAAGAGCCTGTAGACAAATTAAAATGGGTGTAATTACCTCACTTTGGCAAGTTCCATGCAAATTCGTCACATCATCTTTTTTATTTTTGTAGCCTCAGCTCTTTATGTTTATTTCAGAGGTAGGGTTCGCTTTGGATTAGTGCGCTCGCTAATGGACTATCAGGTGCTTTTAGCCCCTATCAATACTCTTTTATATTTATTTTCAAAAGTAAAAGCGAGCGCTTTTATTCCAGTAAATCAATTTCCAGAAATGAAGCGCCTACAAGACAATTGGCAAGTTATTCGTCAAGAAGCGCTTTCATTAAACGCTGAAGGCGCTATTTCTGTAGCAACAGGCTATAACGATATTGGTTTTAATTCCTTCTTTAGGACTGGTTGGAAGCGTTTTCACCTCTATTGGTATGGCAAAGACCTGGCATCCGCACAGGCTGCCTGCCCTAAAACGGTAGCATTACTTAAATCTATCCCTTCTGTGAAGGCGGCTATGTTCGCATCTCTGCCCCCTGGCGCAACTCTAGTACGTCACCGCGACCCCTATGCAGGCTCCCTGCGCTATCACATTGGCCTAGTGACACCAAATGACCCAAAATGCTTTATTGAGGTCGATGGAGAGCGCTATTTTTGGAAAGACGGCGAACCTGTGATGTTTGACGAAACCTACATTCACTTTGCCGCCAACGAAACCGATCATCAACGCATTGTCCTTTTTTGTGATGTTGAACGGCCGGTATATACAACTGTAGTGCAATGGATCAATCGCTGGTTCGGTCGATACGTCATGAGCGCTGCAGCATCTCAGAACGTTGAAGGTGAAAAAGTTGGTTTTGTGAATGTCGCATTTAAATATTTTTATCACCTCAGAGCACAGGCTAAAAAACTGAAGGCCAAACACCGCAGTGTTTATTACATCGGCAAATGGGTCTTAATTTTGGGAATTTTATGGGCGATCTTCTGGTAGCTTAAGGCTCAAGAGCCCGAATGATTTGTTCAGGACTAATAGGCCCCCAAACTTCCAGCCTCTTCTGTCTGCTATTTTGTCCAGAAATGAACTGAATCTGCTTTTGGGGCACCTTTAACTGCTTCGAAAGCCAAGACAAGAGCAGCTCATTAGCCTTGTTTTCTATGGCGGGAGCCTGAAGAGAAATCTTCAAATAGCCATCATGTAAGCCGACCACTTTAGTGATCTTTGCCCCTGGCTGGCAATGTAGATTTAAAGTAATTCCGTTGGGGGTTTGTTTTAACCAAATAGGCGTCATTAAAGTACTTTAAACTTAAACCATGATTATGAAGAGCTCTAAAACGTTAGATCACCTATTTGCAAGCAATCGCGACTGGGCTGAAGGGATGATCGCCAAAGATCCTGATTTCTTTAAACGCTTAGTGAATCAACAGGCTCCAGAATACCTCTGGATTGGTTGTTCGGATAGTCGCGTACCAGCCAATGAAATTGTTGATCTGATGCCAGGTGAGCTTTTTGTTCATCGCAATGTGGCTAATGTTGTTGTTCATACCGACTTAAATTGTTTATCTGTTATTCAGTTCGCCACTGACTTACTGAAAGTGAAACATATCATAGTGGTCGGGCATTATGGTTGTGCAGGCGTACATGCGGCACTTGGTGATCGTCGCGTAGGCCTTGCTGATAATTGGTTGCGCCACGTTAAAGATGTTCACCAAAAACATGAACGCTATTTGGGAGAGTTGTTGCCTACACCTAAACGCCAAGATCGCTTGTGCGAGTTGAATGTGATTGAACAAGCCGTTAATGTGTGCGAGACCACCATTGTTCAGGATGCTTGGGCGCGCGGCCAAGACCTTACAGTCCACGGCTGGGCATACCGTCTTGATACAGGAATCGTTAAAGATTTAGGAATGTCCTGTAGCTCAATCGAAGAGATGGAAGTGCGCTACAAGAAAACTTTAACTCGTTACGACACCGAGTAAATCGCATTTGCTCAAATCTCTTATTAATCATTTTGTAGTTGCCTTTCTTAAACTACTCTCAATCCTGCCCTATAAGCTTTTAGTGCTCATTGGATATGGCTTAGGCTATATCGCCGCGCGCATTCCGGGAGACCGAAATCGGGTAGTAAAAATAAACTTACGTTTATGCTTCCCCGAGCTTAATGCAAGCGAAGTTGATCTTCTAAGCAAGCAGCACTGGCGTTTGCTTGGTCGGAGCTTGGTAGAGAAAAGTATTATTTGGCTGGGCAGCACAAAACAGCTAAGCAACATGATTGAGGTGAAATCTGCCGTTGATCTGACGAGCAGAAGGCCTCGCATTTTGGTCAATATGCATTTCACTGGAATTGAGGGCAGTATTATTTTAAGTGCGCTTGCAAAACAGCAGCATTGGCCTCGCACTTCAGGATTTTTTCAGAGAATGAAAAGTCCATTCTTTAACCATAAAATTATTGAATGGCGTAATCGTTTTGGTGGCAACTCAATTGATCGGCAGGGAAACTCGAAACAAATCATTCGAGAGATTCGTAATGGCGACCTCATCATCATTGCCCCAGACATTGATCTTGGAACAAAAGATTCTGAGTTTGTTCCCTTCTTTGGGATTGAGACTAATACTGTTACTACAGTATCTCGTTTAGCCAAGATTACTGGTGCCGATGTTTGTATGATGACCACCACCCTAAAGGCGGATGAGTCTGGCTATCTTTGTGAAATCAGCGAACCTTTGAAAGACTTCCCCGGGCCTGATCCTAAAACAGATACTGCTCGCTTGAACCAATATTTTGAGAAAGAAATTCGCCTTCGTCCTGCCGAATACTATTGGGTCCATAAGCGCTTTAAAAATCCCCCTAGTAACAAAATTAATCCTTACGGCCCATCTATTTAAAAAGCTGGTTTAGTGCCTACTTTGAGCAATTGCCCGATAATATGAGCATGGAAGATAAAGTACGCGTTTCGAAACTATTGTCTGAGCTAGGGCTATGTTCACGTCGTGAAGCAGACTCCTATATTGAGCAAGGCTTAGTCACAGTAGACGGTGAAGTGGTCAATGAACTTGGCGTGCGGGCTTATCGACATCAAAAGATTGAATTGCAATCTGGTGCCAAAGTCCAGCAAGCGTCTCGTATTACCGTCATTCTGAATAAGCCGGTGGGCTATATCTCGCACTTCGATGATGAACAAGAATACCAACCAGCCGCCTCTTTAATCACGCCCGATAACTACTTTGCTAGTCCGCTTGATAAAGGACGAAACCCCCGATTCAATACCAAAGGCTTGGCACCTGCAGGCAGACTGGATATTGACTCCACCGGATTGCTAGTGCTTACCCAAGATGGTCGAATCGCTAAATTATTGATTGGTGAAAATAGTCCCATTGAAAAAGAATACTTAGTTCGCGTTGAAGGCGCTCTTTCGTTTGAAGATTTAGATCGCCTCAAACATGGCCTATCTTTAGATGGGGTTGCGCTCAAGCCGGCACAGGTGAGTTGGCAAAATGAAGATCAACTCCGCTTTGTATTACGCGAGGGGCGCAAGCGTCAGATTCGTAGAATGTGTGAAATGGTTGGGCTCAAAGTTATTGGGTTAAAGCGTGTCAGAATAGGTCGGGTTTCATTAGGCCCCCTGCCCCCAGGACAATGGCGATTTGTAAGGCCAGAAGAGCAATTCTAAATAACACCGCACGCTTATAATTGCGTCCAAACTAGATTAATAAGCGCAGAATTACCATCGAAACCACTACCTCCAGCACTCCAGCGGCAGAAGTATTAAGACGCCGCAGCTTTGCCATCATCTCTCACCCAGATGCTGGCAAGACTACGCTCACTGAAAAATTATTACTTTACGCTGGTGCAATTCAAATTGCCGGTAGCGTTAAAGCCCGTAAGGCAAGTCGGCACGCAACTTCTGACTGGATGGAAATTGAGAAGCAACGCGGCATCTCTGTCGCAAGTTCGGTGATGCAGATGGAATATCGCGACTGCATTATCAACCTACTCGATACCCCGGGCCACCAAGATTTTTCTGAAGATACTTACCGCGTTTTAACAGCAGTAGATTCTGCCTTAATGGTGATTGATGCGGCCAATGGCGTCGAATCACAAACCTTGCGCCTACTTGAAGTCTGTCGTGCCCGTAATACGCCTATTGTCACCTTCATTAATAAGATGGATCGTGAAGTAAAACCTCCCATGGAATTAATGGACGAAATTGAGACTGCTCTTGGCATCGAAGTTGTGCCATTTACCTGGCCAGTAGGTATGGGCAAATCTTTTGCGGGCGTAATTGATATCGCCAATATGCGTATGCGTATGTTCAAAGCAGGTGAAGATCGCGTTACTGAAGACTCACATGCTGTAGTGGACGTAAATGATCCAGCGCTTAAAGAGCGTCTAGGCTCTGACCTAGAAAGCGCCTTGGCAGAAGTAGCCCTGATTAAAGAGGCGATGCCTGCATTTGATCGTGAAGCCTTCTTGGCAGGTCGCCAGTCTCCTGTATTTTTTGGCTCAGCTATTAATAATTTTGGCGTACGAGAAATCTTGAATACGCTAGTTGAGCTTGCACCATCACCAGGATCACGCAAAGCACTTCAACGAGAAGTAAGTCCCGCTGAAAATAAATTCTCTGCTGTAGTTTTTAAGATTCAAGCCAATATGGACCCTGCTCATCGTGACCGTGTTGCTTTTTTACGGATCTGTTCAGGGCATTTTCAGCGCGGTATGAAATTAAAGATTTGTCGCAACAATAAAGAAGTGCGTACCAACAATGCATTGTCTTTTCTTTCGCAAAGACGCGATATTTTGGATGAGGCATTTCCGGGCGACATTATTGGCCTACCGAATCATGGCTTACTGCGATTGGGTGACACCCTTACTGAAGGTGAGCAGTTGCAATTTACAGGTCTGCCGTTTTTTGCCCCTGAGATTTTTCGTATGGTTGAATCCGCAGACCCCTTGCGCTCCAAGCAACTTAGAACTGGCCTGATGCAACTTGGTGAAGAAGGTGCTATTCAGGTCTTTCGCCCCATGGCTGGCGGAATAATGCTCTTAGGGGCGTTTGGTCAGCTGCAATTTGAGGTTGTAAGTCATCGTCTGCAAACCGAATATGGCGCTGAAGTGCGGCTACTACCCGCGCGCTATAGCTTAGCCCGCTGGGTGAGCTCAGATGATACTGTTGCTTTGAAAAAATTTACTCAAGAAAATATTCATCGTATGGCAGAGGACGTTGTAGGTGCATCAGTTTTCCTCGCATCCCATAAGTCAGAACTTGATGTGGCCCAACAACGTTGGGAATCCATTCAATTCCATGCGCTGAGAGAGCACGCTGGCCTCATTTATCAATCTGATTTGGCTGGTTAATTATTTACTTTTGCCCTGCGGTAACTTACAGTCAAAAACTGCAACCAATTGTGTATCGCTATTTCTAAAAGACGCAATCTTGCCATATTGCGCACAATAGTCGCTTGCCTTCTGAGTTAATTGCCCAATCGACTCTCCGCTACTATTCAAAAAAGTCACGTGGTTTGCATCAGATGCATCTGTATAGACAGCTGCGCAAGCGTTTAGAAGGGTTAAACAAAACACTACAGACATATAGATCTTCATACAAAGCATTCCTCATTATTCACTACTGCCTAGACTTAATCTTCTTAATAATTTTTTCAGTTAGATTGCTGGCCAATGGTCTATAAACCAGAATGCAAACAATAGCGACTGGATAGGCTACCGACCAAACTTCTAGCCATACAAAAAAGAAGTTGGTTGTAAACCCATCACGCACGAAAGTAGTTACAAACGTGATGCTGGCAGACATCAGAAAGCCCATTACTAGAGAGAAGATCATATTTGGAAGATTAATCATGTCTTAATCATAGCGCCTGAACTTTTAAGCTGTTATTCTGAACTGTGATCACTATTGTGCGCCCTAGATAGGGGGATCTCTTGAGCATCCCTCTTGAATTCATCATTTCATTAATCTAGGAAAATTCATGGCTGTAGGCCAAAATCAAAGAAACAGAAAAAACGACCCCATGCTCACCAAAACAGGCAAACCGCGCCTTGGGCCATTAAACGCCACTCAGCTCAATAAGTTACTGGAGGCTAGCACCAAGCCAAAAGAGAAAAGTAAGATCTTACGGGCAATTCAGAAACACACGGTTGTTGCTGCATAAATACCAAGCCCCGAAATATCGGGGCTTTTTACTTGGGAAGAAATAATATTTAGACTCTCTTGACTAACATCCTCTTTCCCAAGACAACAGTTGAGACCACTAAGAAAGCAAAAACTAAATTAACTATTGTGAGTGAATCTCCTAGCAAGATGCTGGCCGCCACGAGCGTACAAAAAGGCTGGATCAACTGCACCTGGCTAACTCTTGCAATCCCACCAAGAGCAAGTCCTTCATACCAAAAGAAGAAGCCAATAAACATCGGGAACAAGCTTAAATAAATGAAAATAATCCAAGCCATAGAGCCTGCGTCAATGTACTGCATATTGAATGTGAAATAGCTCATGATTATCGTAATCGGTAGAGAAATTACGAGTGCCCAAGAAATTACTACGCGCGGGTTGATCTTTCTAGAAAGCTCACCGCCCTCTACATATCCGACGCAAGCACAAATACCGCCGATTACTAATAGTCCATCTATGTAGGTGAAGTCTCCGGAGCTTTTAAGTAAGGCATAAACCACCACCAACCCTGCTCCCAATAAAGAAACAAGCCAAAAACCTAGGGAAGGTCTTTCTTTAAAACGAATTACGCCAATCACTGTTGAAGCCAAGGGCATCATGCCCAAAATAACTGCACCATGGGAGGAAGATCCCTCGACCATGGCGATAGTCGTAAAAATTGGGAAACCGAAAACTACGCCCAAGGCAATCACTACAAACTTCAGAAAATCAATCTTAGATGGGATGGGCTCTTTTTTATACAGTAGATATGCCAAAGCAACCAAGCCAGCTAGCGTTGCCCTACCAAATGCAATGAAGTATGGATTAAAGCTCAGAACTGCAATCTTGCTTACTGGCAAAGTCAAACTAAAAATCAAAATGCCAATAAAGCCGATCACCATCCCTTTGGTTTCTTTATTCACTCTCGACCCTTATCTATAGAAGTCATTGTATTGGCAAAACCATGACACCGATCATTAGCCCTTATGATTACTAAATGACTACAACTCGCTTTTGCTTAGTACGCCACGGAGAAACGGATTGGAATGTGGAACGCCGCCTACAGGGCTATACCGATATTCCTCTGAATGCCCGTGGCTTAGCTCAGGCAGCCCAGATGGCCCAAGCCCTGAAAAAGGCTCATTTTCAGTTTGATGTTCTCTACACCAGTGATTTGCAAAGAGCCAAACAAACTGCGCAAGCGATTGAACACTTATATGCAGTATCTGCCATCAGCCACAGCTTGCTGAAGGAGCGTCATCTCGGCGTCCTTCAGGGGCTTACCACTAGCGAGGCGCCGCTTCTAGAGCCGGCGCTCTGGCAAGCACACCTGAGTAGAGATATTCATCAGGAATTACAGGGCGGTGAAAGCATCCTGCAATTTGCAGATCGAATCAAAACTGTACTTCAAGAAATTCAAGAAAAATATACTGGCAAAACGATTTTGATAGTGAGCCATGGGGGCGCCCTAGACATGATGTATCGAATGGCGAGTAATCAAGCACTCGATGCCCAGAGAGTTATCACAGTTCCAAATGCATCCCTAAACTGGATTAGTTGTGATGGCGCCAACTGGAAAGTTGACAGCTGGGCAGATACCAGTCATCTAGATGGATTAGCTTTGGGCAACCTTGAGCTATAGGCATACTTATATAAAAAGTGCGCAAATGTAAATAAGCCACACGTAGGTGGCTTATTTACAGAACATCACTTGGCTGGATGTGCTTTATTCTGCTCTGACGCGCAGAAATTAACAATCACATCTGCAAAGATTAAATAACGAGCATTACTCTTTCTAAATTCATCAATTTCTGCAGCAAGCGGAGATACCCCGGTCTTCAATCCCACATCCTCATATCCAGGGTGATATGGCGCCTCTTCAACAAATTTGTTTGGCATACATTAACCTCTTTCAGTTTTCGCTCAAAAGCGATATCGCTATTAAGCAATATCGAAATAGATCTGGATTAACAGATCAATAAGTTTGCTGCTGAATTATTTACAAAGGTTTTGCATAAAACGCTCTCCCAAGAACGACCCACCAATCACATAGCAGCGCTATGCGGATGGATGCCGCTCCCCCTGTCCTTGATACCTGAGAGATTCACCCTAAGCGTGGCTTAGGACTTGCTCCTTCGGTGCACCAAAATGGTGGCTCTCCAGACGGCTATTAAGCATAAGCAGTACCTTCCTGTGGGATACCTGAGCGTTCATGGGAGTTTGCGCCTTCGGTGGAGGGTTGCCCCTCACTCTCCTGCTTACAAAAATTATATCCTGACACTTTAGGTTGAGGTCTAATTATCTATGACAGTTGCTTTAAAAAGACATTGCCAGAATAGATGCCCCTGAGATCAGCATAACTAGCTCCATCAGCAATAAAAACTTCTTTTCAGGCAAGGCCAAAACAATTTTTTTAGAAAAAATTGAGCCGACTAAGACGCAGCTGCCAATCAATAGGCCTTGAATCATTGCCGTAGCATTTAAAAATCCTAACTGATGGAAAGTAATGCCCTTGGTAAATAAAATAGATAGGGTGCTAGCGGCCTCAGTACCTAAAAAAGCCCCTTTGCTTAAACCAAATGCCAAAAAGAATGGCGTATTAATAGCGCCAGTTGTCGCCACTATGCCAGTCAGATAACCTATGCCTGCGCCCACTAAACTCATTTGCCATAGCTTGAGGTAAAAATTCTTTTGGCGCATCCATCTGCGAATTGGGATCAACAGAATAAGAAAGAGGCCAAGGGTAATTTCGATAAGTCGATCATTCAGGGCAACCAACGTGTTCACACCTAATATCACTGCAGGTATGGCAGTGATGCTATAGACAAAACATACCTTCCAGTTAATGACACTCCACCATAAAAAGATACGTGAGAGGTTTGCGACTGTAGCAACTAGCGCAATGACTGGAATTGCTTGAATTGGCCCATAAAAATACACCAAGGCTGGCATGAGGATGATCGTAGTACCAAAACCAATCACCCCACCCAAAACTCCAGCCCCCAGACCTAAAAAGCCCAATACTAGGGCCTGAAGCAGCAGCTCTTGAACAGTCATGTATCTATATGACTTAAGACACTAGGGAAGTATCTCGCTAATCTCAATCAAATTTTGATCGGGGTCGCGAATGTATACAGAGTTAATTTTTGCAGTTGCGCCGGTACGAACAACAGGTCCCTCTTCGATTGGCCAGGACTCTTTCTCTAGTTTGCTGATGGCCTCTGTAAGTGGTCTGTCAGCAATAAAGCAAAGGTCTAAAGCACCTGGGGTCGGAATCTTTGCCTTAGGCTCAAACTCTTTGCCTTTAATATGCAAATTAATCTTTTGATTGCCAAACTTAAATGCTTTGCGTTCAACAGGTGGGGTGCCTCCAATGAATGACTCTAATTGCATACCTAATACCCGCGTATAAAAATCAATGCGCTCAGCCTCTTTTGCAGTAGTTAAAACAAGATGGTCTAAATGATCAATCATATTTAGTGCATTCAATTTTGTAGACAAGCGTTGCAATCGCTTATATAACAATGCGATCTTTTAGCAAAGGTAAATAGATAGAGCGGCGACTTTGCATAGGACTTTTTGGTTCTGGATTACTCTTTGTTAGGCAGATGAAGTATTCTATCTAGAAAATATCTGAAGCTTGTTTTGTTTATTATTGGTGGACTGCGGCCCAATCTACAAGGGCCTAAAAAGGATGGCTCTACTTTCTAGACTTATATTTATGTATAGCGCCTTTTAAATCAGAATATTCCTCACACCCAAAAGTACAGACTTTATCTAATTTCGCTAATAGCACCTCAGCCCCCGGCAAGTCATTATTTATTAACTTAAGCTTGCCGTAATACTCAAGAGCGCCTCGATGCTCTGGGTCTATTTTCAATGCGGTTTGATAATATTTTTCAGCTCCTGCTAGGTCAGGTGGTTGTTTTTTACGAAGGCTGTAACCTAACAAATTATTCCAATCGGCAGAGCTTGTTTCGTTAGCCGCCTGCAGTTGCTGTATTGCCTGATTGTATTTTTCAGCCTTAATGCTTGCCCTTGCTTCAGTCAGCCAAACTGGGTCTGACTTAATGGGTGCAGTATCTGCGGCCCAAGAAGTTTCCATTAAAGACAGCAGCAATAAAAACGTAAAAGATAAATATTTCATGAAGTCCTCCAAGTAAAATTGTCTAATGCCCTATGGCTTAGGACTGAGGTAGATTGTGTGGGAAAGATATTCCCCATTTTTATTCACCTTTACTAACACCATATCACCCACACCAACTACTATTCCAGTATATGCCTCAATATTGACATGATGTGTGACCAGAATCAGGGGTGTCTTAGATTGCTTAGCCAATTCATTTTTGATGATTGTCTCCAATGCTTTGGTTTGCCTTTTCTCCAAATTCATATTGTCAAAAAATGATCCGAGCGACGGTTCAATTTTTACCGGGCCTTTATTCAAAAGATTTGCTGTATCTAAGCATCTACACCATGGACTACTAAACACCTCTGCTTTTTGGATCCCTTGATTTGCCAACCATACCCCCATTGCCTTGGACTGCCTTTTGCCGTAATCACCCAAGTTACGCTGCGTAGAGCACTGACCAATGACATACCCAGCAGGATCTCCATAACCAGGGGCATCAGCGTGCCTCATCAGCAAGACATGTTGGCCATCCTGCAAATCACTTACCAAAGAAGCTGTCGCTTGCTGGGCGATAAAAAGACTGCTTAGAAAAAAAATACATTGGGTAATTATTCGATTAAAACGAGTCATAAAAATTTCATTATTTTTAAGTGAGCTACCCCATCGTAATAGATGCTCAATAATCCTGCCAAGCTAAAAGAAAATAGTCCAGCAAGTGGACTATTGTGATTCTTGATGGCCCGGGGCGGAATCGACCCGGGCTGAGGATATAAGATCCTTTGACACTACCAATCTCAAGACACGATAAATTTGAGATTACCTAACTTCTCAACACGCGTTTCAAGTTTATCTCCTGGCTTAAGCCATATCTGCTTGTCTTTGGGGTAGCCTGTAATGACGCCCTCTGGCGTGCCGGTAAAAATAATATCGCCTGGCTCTAAAGTAAAAATTTTGGAGGCATAGCTCACAATCTGGGCACAATTAAAAACCATATCGTTAGTGTTAGATGACTGACGAACCTCGCCATTAACGTATTGCTCAATCTTCAGTTGATTGGGATTACCAACTAGATCTGACGTCACAATGTATGGGCCTATAGGCGCAAAACCATCATTAGTTTTACCAATCATCCACTGACTACTGCGTTGCTGTAAATCACGTGCTGTAAAGTCTTGTCCTGTCGCATAGCCAAACACATATGACAAAGCATCGGCCTCGCTAACGTTATATGCACGCTTACCCATCACAATAACTAACTCTGCTTCGTAATCAAACTTTTCTGCATTTACTAATGACGCCTTTACAACCCCATTATGGCTATTTAGTGTGTTGTTGAATTTGTTGAACAAAATTGGCAATGTTGGAATGGGATTATTGGTTTCTTTGGCATGCTTCGCATAGTTCAATCCCACGCAGATAATTTTTTCGGGGTTGGTAATAGCGGGCGCATATTCGATTTTGTTTTCATCTAAAAATAAATCTGGTCCGCCCTTACTCAAGGCTAAGCCCACCAACTTACCTAGGCCTTGATCCCCATTCTGAATCAAATCATCAGTATTGATTGGCGCCTTAACCTTAAACTGTTTTGCTGCCTTAGCAACATCTAAAATTCCTTTGTCTGTCTTTACGCCTAAGACATATTTATTATTCACTTTGTAATTTAGAACAGCCATGTTCTTTGCCATCTCAGGGTTGGCAATCCTCACAGCGCCTGCACCAGGTCCAGCTGCCTCGGCCTGATTTGAAATAAAAGGCGTTGTTAGTGCGGCACCGCCAGCTAAGGCAGACACTTTTAAAAATTCACGTCTTTGGTTGGTCATAGTCTCTCCATATTTAATTCTTGTAGTGAATATTTTGTACTTCGGCTAATAATCTAACATAGGGCTCAAATCATCCTCCTAGGGATTACCCGTGAATGTCTTGCAGAATGGGTTTATCAGCGCTAGAGCTCATTAATACAGTGCGCTCTAGTGATTCTTGGCGGCCTAGGGCCGAGGATGCCCGACACTATTTCTTATTAACCAGCGCAACACCTAGGGCTGCAATAAGACCGCCAACCACCATTGAAATTAATATCGGCTCATCTAACAATGTTGCCGAAAATAAAACTCCAAATGCCGGAACCAAGTTAGTAAAAATTGCCGTGCGTGATGGCCCTACCGTTTGAATACCTTGGTAATACCAAATAAATGGGAGGACAGTTCCAAATGCACCTAAGTAGAACACCGAAGTCCATATACGCCAATCTAGAAGTATCCAATCAATTTCTTTGAACTCGCCAACAGCACCAATGCTTAAAAATACAAAGCCCCATAAAGTCCCGTAAGTAGTGGCAACAATGGGGGAAAGTGTCTCCAAGACCTTGCGTGAAATTAATGTATAAGTGGCCCAACTTAAAACCGCGCCAAGCATCATTAGCTCGCCTAGTCCAAGTGATTGACTGATATCAGTAATGCCGCCTATCAAATCACCGCGTGTAATCACAACAATAGCGCCAAGTAGCGCTACCACTATGCCAATCCAGCGACGCAAGCCCAGCCTCTCGCTAAAAATAAGGACCGCCAAAATAGCAGTTACGATTGGAGTAAGACTTACAAATAAAGATGTGCGCCCCGCAGGCACTCTTGCTAACGCACCAAAAAAACAGATGTTATAAATAAAAATGCCTGTCAAACCTAAAACAGCAGTTAGTAAAACTTGCCCTCGATTTAAGCGTGGCAGCCTTCCTTCCATCTTTACAGCAACAATGACCAGCAATATTGAGGCAACAAAAAACCTAACAAATGCCGCCGTCATTAACGGCAAGGACTGAGCCACAATTCTTCCCGCGATAAAAGTTCCGCCCCACAATGCCGCCACCATAATTAGTTTCAAAGCCAGCAAGGGCGTCATCGCTGAGAGATTAGCTGTTTTCATTTTCGAAGAATACCTTAGAGGGATCAAGCTCCTCGAAATAAAAAACACCCGAAGGTAGCTTTGGTATTTTTTGGTAGTGCGGGTTACGGTTGGCTAGAGTGCCCATTCATTGGTTTACTTTTTTATAGGGCCTCTATAGACTAGTATTTTTTATTAAATGTAAAACGATGAATATTATCTATTCTAGTTCAGACAAAATCTCTACTGATCAAGCGATTGATTTGTATATTAGGTCGACACTTGGGGAAAGGCGCCCTATTCATAATCGCCAAGCATTTGAGAATATGTTTCGGCATGCCAATCTGATTATTTCAGCATGGGATGGGGATAAGTTAGTTGGTATTTCTAGATCATTAACTGATTTCTCATATGCTGCCTATCTATCTGACCTAGCTGTAGATGTTAAATACCAAAAGCAGGGCATTGGAAAACAATTGATTGAGAAAACTAAATCAGCTCTTGGAGCAGAATGTATGTTGGTTTTGCTCGCCGCACCAAAGGCAAGAGCATATTATGGGCCTCTTGGTTTTGAGCAGCACCCAAGTGCCTAGATCCTGAAAAAGAATGTGAAATAAAAAATAGTCCAACAAGTGGGCTATTTTAACTCTTGGTTGCGCGGGGCGCAGTTGGCTGCGCTCCAGGATTAATGATCAGACTTCAAACCACCTAGCGCCTCAATCTCTCTTGCCATCTGTAGGCTATTAGAGTCCCCTTCATTCCTCCTGAGATCATCAATAACCCCTTGGCGATCTTTGGCAGGTCGATTTTGACTAATCTTCCATTTGGCTTCGATTTTTTCAACCAGCAATTCGACTCCGACAATGTTTGCTAGCATCGTTTCAATGTAATCCTTCGGAGCATCTGTGACGGCCCATGGTTCTTTTCTGCTTGACTCCATTTTCTCAGTTAGGATCTTCACAATTTGATGTTTATCCTCTTCATCTTGGATGGCAGACAGCGTTCCATTGATATGAACGCTTAAATAGTTATAGGTAGGAACAACTTTATGAGTTTCTTGCTTTGTAGGATACGAAGATGGGCTGATATATGTTTCATACCCTGAAAAGACTAGCAATACTTTTTGTTTTGTCTCGCCAACTTTCCATATTGAATTTGCCTTAGCCGTGTGTGAAATTAATTTACTCCCAACGTTAATATCTCCATTGGGCACCATAAAAGGAAGGTGATTTCCAACTAGATCTCCATCAACATTGGCAACCATCAGCCCAAGCGGATGAGCTCTAATAAATTGGGAGATCTTCCCTAGATCAGTCTCAAGAAAATGTGAGGGGATATACATCTACTAATTAAAACATGTATGGATTAAAAATCAATACCAAAGCCAAATCAAAACCACACGAAGGTTCTTTTGATGTTTCTGGGTGGGGCAGGGTGGAATCAGCCAGGCCTTAGGACGTTTGACTCGATTATTTACAGTGGGCTACTACAGGCAACCTGCTCTCTTTAGTCTTTTGTGCCATTACTTCAAAACGCTCTTTAAGACTATTTTTCATAAAGCACTTAATGATCCCCCGAAGGAATTAGTGGGTGGTGCTCTACTAAGACCTCGTACTTAAATCTTGTTGAATCTTTCTCTGGAAGAAGCCTCCAGCCACCCTTATAAAACTTGATATCGCCACTAATTTGCTCAAAAGTTACTAAGCGATTTGGTGCCTCTATATATTCAAAAGAAAATAGCCCAACAAGCGGGCTACTTGGATCTCGCCAAATGAAAGCGATAGATTATTTCAGATCTCTCAAAGCAAGCAAGAGTGGGTGTCCAGTAGGAAAATCCACAGCCTCTACGGCTACAGCTATTTCAGGTAATTTTTTAGCTACCTCTTCACTACCCTGAAAGACCATAGTCCACTTACTAAAGCTTCTCTGTTTAATTGGCTTTGACTCTACAAGGTGTATATTTTTATGCCTAGTATCTTTTTGAATTTTTCCCCACAAATCTTCAATCTGGGTCCTTGGTCCCTCAATGACTTGACCAAAGCGATTATTTTCAAAAATCAGAGCGCCTGTAACCCCCGCGCTCGCATTTCTTAAATAGGAGTGATAAAGCAAGCGCATCAAGCCCAGAAAAGACATTTCTTGGGCAGGCTCGCTCACATAAGTTAATTCGATCAACTGGGTCATATGGGTCTAATATATAGAAGTATCTCAAACAACGCACGCAGCACTAATAATCCGTCACTACAGGCAATGCCTAAGAAAAAACCACCTGAAGGTGGTTTTGGTACTCATTGGTGGCCAGGGCGGAGTTGACCAGGGCCCAGGAATTCGCACCTAACAGCACTAACCATGGCCATTAATATAAGTCTCTAAAAACTTAATTTGACTACCTTGAGCCTCAATAATACTTTTTACTAGATCTCCAACAGAAATCACTCCCACTACTTTATTTTTTTCTAGCACAGGTAAATGTCTAATATGTTTATGAACCATGATTGCCATACACTCTTCTAATGAATTAGAGGGTAATACAGTAAGCGGGTTCACGGTCATTATTTTTGAAACAGTCACTTGTTTTGGATTATTGTGCGGCAACAGCACTTTTATAGCGCAGTCTCCCTGTGAAACGATTCCCACTAAATTATCGTCATCGACAACTAAAACTGCCCTTACTCGATGATCGCGCATAAGCGTTAAGACGTTTTCAACGGTGTCAGATGATCGTACAGAAAAAATGGTATTGGCTTTTTGTTCAATAACTTGTTTTACAGTGGTCATAAAATTAAAAATTCTATTAGGGTCTTTGGCGCTTGATTATTGTTTGTTTGGGTAAAACCTCATTATATTCTGTGCCCCAATCTTAAGCAAAGCAAGATTGGGGACGGAATAACAAACCACCCGAAGGTGGTTTTGATGTTTCTTGGTGGCCAGGACGGAATAGCCTAGGTATTGAGAATGCTCAATCCTAATGCATATTTGTCTAATTACCATTTAGATAAGCTGTTAAATTACTAAAATATTCTTATGGGGGATCTATGGAAGCACACGAAACTACTGAACTGATTGAGCATGGTCATGAAAAAAGCAAAAATAGAACGGCTCTATTAATTTCTTGTCTTGCCATGGTTTTAGCTATAGCAAGCCTTGGCGGCTCTAATGCCATGAAAGAAGCGGCTCACGAGAATATCTTGGCGGCCAATACATATAGTTTTTATCAAGCCAAGGCTATTCGTCAGCAGGCGCTCAAAATTGCGATATCAGATCTTGAACTAAAGTTAGCTAGTGACCCTAAGTTGCCGCCTCAGATAAAAGAGCTTTTTACCAAGAAAATTGAGGAGTATCAAAAAACAATTACTAGGTACGAATCAGAACCTGAGACTAAAGAAGGGAAAAAAGAGCTTTTAGTAAAAGCAAAAGGTCATGAAGCTATTCGAGATCACGCCCTACTTCAAGACCCCTGGTTTGATTATGCAGAGGGCTTATTACAAATAGCGATCGTTTTATTATCAGTAT
>Ga0209085_1000505_pt1 | contig 28464 bp, 35 predicted proteins | sample C_131016_EF_Meta_FD_187310 | JGI IMG/M metagenome (GOLD analysis project Ga0209085, IMG submission 187310) | Freshwater microbial communities from Lake Croche, Canada to study carbon cycling - C_131016_EF_MetaG (SPAdes) (version 2) | ecosystem: Environmental > Aquatic > Freshwater > Lake...
GATAGAAGCATCAAGGAGAGTATCTTTGATTTGTTCATCTAGTTCTATTTTTAAACGTGCCACAATAGGATTCTAAAATTTCGTCTTACTTCAGTTTAAATGGTATTTCTTTAGATTGCAAGTCCCTCAGCGAATATACGCAAGACCAGAAAAATTAAGGAAGTGATTTCCGTATTCTACCTATAGAATCTCAAGGCAAATTTTTTGAAAATAGAAGAAGTAGATTAGGGATCTGGTCAAATGAGTGTTGTTTGTAATGGTCTTTCAAGTATAGAACTACTAGCTGTTTATGTACGTAATCCATCCTTGAAACTGCGTAATGAACTAGTAGAAGTCAATGCAGGTCTTGTCCGCCAAGTAGCTCATCGTTATGCGGGAAAATGTGGCGAGCCTTATGAGGATTTAGAACAAATAGGTTATTTAGGCTTGATTAGGGCAATTGAAAGATTTAAACCGATTCAAGGCTACGCCTTTAGTTCCTTCGCTATCCCCTATATTAGAGGAGAAATTCTTCACTATCTTAGAGATAAAGGAACAACTATGCGGATTCCTAGAAGATGGCAAGAACTTTATACCAAAGGGAAAAAAATCCGGAAACAACTAGCAGCCTCTTTAGGAAGACAACCAAAAGAAAAAGAAGTCGCCGAAGCCCTAGAAATTACAGCCCTTGAATGGTATGAATGTCTAATGGCTCAGAAGAACCGCCTGATGGTCAGTCTAGATGCCAAACTAGGACAGAATACGGATGGACAAGTTTCCTTGTCCGAAACCCTAGCTGACCCTAAAATAAGTCTGCAACAAAAACAAGCAGAAGAAAGACTTCAACTGCAACGCGCGTTGAGTCAATTAGAGAAAAAAACTCAGATAGCTATAGAATACGTTTTTTTAAAAGAAATTCCCCGAAAAGAAGCAGCAGATAAAATCGGAATTAGTCCAATGACAGTGACTCGTCATCTCAAAAAAGGACTAGAAGAATTAATGCTATTGATGGAACCACAAGTCGCTTGAATAATGAGAGAAAATATCTCCCACTCTTTTTATTGTAAGAAAAATACTCAATCAACCTCTAGCTAGTTTAGTAGAACATACTGCTTAATGACTAGGGGTTGAAGCTGCTTAACAATCAAACATAACCATCAACCCGTAAAATAGTAGGATGATTGCGTAGCGCGCTTGCGCGATCAAACCTTTAAGCGCGGTATAGAGCATCAAATGGCAGAGACTTTACTATTTAACGCACTCCGTCAGGCCACAGACGAAGAAATGGCTCGCGATGAGCGAGTATTCGTATTAGGAGAAGATGTAGGACATTACGGAGGCTCCTACAAAGTTACCAAAGACCTATACAAAAAATACGGTGACTTAAGGATTCTAGATACCCCTATTGCAGAAAACAGTTTTACGGGAATGGCTATTGGCGCAGCAATGACAGGATTGCGCCCTATTATAGAAGGCATGAACATGGGCTTTCTTCTCTTAGCATTTAACCAAATTTCCAACAATGCTGGAATGTTACGCTATACCTCAGGAGGCAATTTTAAAATCCCCCTCGTCATTAGAGGCCCTGGTGGTGTAGGTAGACAACTAGGTGCCGAACATTCTCAGCGTCTAGAAGCCTATTTTCATGCAGTTCCAGGCTTAAAAATTGTCGCCTGTTCCACCCCTTACAATGCCAAAGGACTCCTGAAAGCAGCCATCAGAGACGATAACCCTGTTCTATTTTTTGAACATGTTCTGCTCTATAACTTAAAAGAAAACATCCCGGATGAAGAATATCTGACCCCTTTAGATAAAGCCGAGGTAGTCCGGATAGGCAAAGATGTCACCCTGTTAACCTATTCCCGCATGAGACATCACTGCTTACAAGCTGCGAAAAAACTAGAAGAAGAAGGTTATGATCCAGAAATAATCGACTTGCTCTCCCTCAAGCCTTTTGATCTCGAAACAATTGCTAAATCAGTAACCAAAACTCATCGGGTGATAATTGTCGAAGAATGTATGAAAACTGGCGGCATAGGCGCAGAATTAGTCGCCTTAATCAATGAGGAACTCTTTGATGAATTAGATGCCCCCGTCATTCGCCTCTCATCTCAGGATATTCCTACACCTTATAATGGAGGTCTAGAAAGATTGACAATTATTCAACCAGAGCAAATTGTTGAAGCCGTCAAAAAAATTACTGCTTGAAAAGTTGAAAACAGGGAGAATTTTCTCTCCCTGTCTAACCATCATCATTTATAAGGAATTATGCAAAAGCAAAGAATAGTTTTAATATTTGTCGTTTTATTAATCGTTGCTGCTCTTACAGTTATTAAAACTTTACCTCTACAATTGGGGCTAGACTTGCGTGGTGGCGCACAATTGACTATTGAAATTAAAAATACAGATCCTAGTCGACAGATCACAAGTCAAGACCTTAATGCGGTTAAAAAAGTTATTGAAAATCGCATTAATGGTTTAGGAGTAGCCGAACCAATTATTCAAACTGTTGGAAACAATAAAGTTTTAGTTCAATTGCCAGGAGTCACTAATCCTCAAGAAGCCGAAAAAATCTTAGGTGGTACCGCCTTGCTAGAATTTCGGGAACAAAAAAAAGAGACTGAAGGCCAGTTTAGGGCAGAATACACTAATCAAAAAGCTATAGAAGATCAGCTAGATCAACTGAGAAAACAGGGGAAAACTGATGAAAATCAAGCTAAATTGGGAGAGTTACAAAAGTCTCTTAATTCATCTCAAGAAGCTATAAGCAAGCTTTTTACTCCGCCAGCCATCACTGGAAAAAATCTTAAAGAGGCTTATCCTGAAGCCCCTGATCACGGTAACAATAACTGGTCAGTCGGCATCCGTTTTGATGAAGAGGGCGGTAAACAGTTTGCTGAATTAACTAAAAACTTAGCTGGAACAGGTCGCAGTATCGGCATCTTTTTAGATAATAACTTAATCAGTGCTCCTATTGTAGGTATAGAACACGCCCAAACAGGAATCATCGGGGGAAGAGCTGTTATTACCGGCAACTTTACAATACAAGAAGCGCAAGAGTTGTCCGTTCAACTCCGCGGCGGTTCTCTGCCTTTTCCTGTCGCCGTAGTCGAAAACCGCACCATAGGCGCAACTTTAGGACAAGATAGCATCAAACGCAGTGTCTATGCAGCAGCAGCCGGCTTGTTGTTAGTTCTCATCTTTATTGGTGTTTACTACCGTCTACCTGGTTTAATCGCTGATGTGGCTCTAATTATCTATGCTCTCTTAACTTTCGCTGCTTTCTGTTTGGTAGGAGTAACCATGACTTTACCGGGAATAGCTGGTTATATTCTTAGTATTGGTATGGCTGTTGATGCAAATGTTCTAATATTTGAGCGGACGCGAGAAGAATTAAGATTAGGTAAAACTCTCTATCGTTCAGTAGAAAACGGCTTTCATCGAGCTTTTTCTAGTATATTAGATAGTAATGTAACCACTTTGATTACTTGTACAATAATGTTTTTGTTTGGCTCTGGTCTGGTTAAGGGCTTTGCTGTAACTTTAAGTCTAGGGGTCATCATCAGTATGTTTACCGCCATTACTTGTACTCGTACTTTTTTATTGGCGATGGTTCTTGGAGTGCCCAAATTGCGCCAAAAACCAGAACTCTTCTGTCCAAATTTACCCGCTATAGTCAAGTAGGAGCAAAAATCTATGACCTTGAGTGTTATAAAACATGAGCGCTTTTGGTGGACAGTCTCCATCTTGATTACCATAGTCGGTATTATCGCTATGGTAATTAGTTTTACCCAGATCGGCACCCCACTACGTCCGTCCTTAGATTTTATAGGAGGCACTCGTCTCCAACTAGAATTAGACTGTTCTATTCCTAATAACTGTGCTCAACCTATTTCAGTAGAAAACGTCCGTGAACTACTCAAATCCCAGAATTTAGGGGATAGTAGTATTCAAGTCATCGATGAACATGGTCTCTCTATTCGCTCTAAATCTCTAGATCCTCAACAAAGAGCTAAACTGCAAGATACATTAACCGAAAAAATCGGGAAATTTGACCCGAAAAAAACTCAGATTGATTCAGTCGGACCGACTGTAGGTAAGGAATTATTGAACTCTGGCATAATTGCCTTAATAGTTTCTTTTTTCTGCATTGTTGTCTATCTGAGCCTACGATTTCAATTAGACTATGCTGTTTTTGCCGTCATTACTCTCCTTCATGATGTCATGATTACAGTCAGTGTTTTTGCGATTTTAGGATTAGTGCAAGGAGTAGAGGTTGATAGTTTATTCTTAGTAGCTCTTTTAACTATTATCGGATTTTCAGTTCACGATACAGTGGTAATTTATGACAGAATCAGGGAAAATATTCAACAACATCCCGAAAAATCAATTAACCAAACAATCGATGATTCTGTCAATCAAACCTTGGGGCGTTCCATCAATACAATTTTGACGGTCTTATTAACTCTGGTTGCGATCTTCCTCTTTGGTGGAGAAACCCTAAAATATTTTGCTTTAGCACTAATTATCGGCTTTGCTTCAGGGGGCTATTCTAGTATATTTATCGCTAGTACCCTTTTAGCTTGGTGGCGCCGAAAAAAAGAGAAAAATCCCCCATTCCTTAAAGAAAACTTAAAAGATCTGGCATAAGATGAGAAAACAAGTAGAATGTTAGACAATTCAAAAAAATCAAGAAGGCAGATATATGGATGTTAAATTAATCATGGTCATTATTGCAGGTCTTTTTATTGTGACCTCACTTTTCTTTGGCACTAAAAATGGCTTCTATGATTCTGATGATTATCATGGAAACGGAACAGCACATTAAATTGTCCTGGCATATAGATGAGTTACCTGAGGAAAACTTCCTCCCCTAATCGGGAAAATTCCCCCTCTTGTCTTCCTTATGGAACAGGACAACAACAAGATGAGGGAGTGTCTTTGCTTTTGCAAATAGGGGATTATCGGATTCTCCTAGACTGTGGCTTAGATGATCTCACAACCTTGACTAAATCTAAGCAGGCCCCTGTAGATGTCGTGTTCTGTAGCCACGCACACAGAGACCATGCTAAAGGACTCTTAGCACTTCATCAAGCCTATCCAAATCTAACAATCTATAGTAGTCAGGTAACCTTAAAACTCCTTCCTTTAATCTGGCCAGGGGAATCTTACGAAAGTGTTAAAAAGTTTTGTCAAGAATTGCCCTGGCGAACACCGGTTCAAGTTTTAGAAAATCTAACGGTAGAAATATTTCCCGCAGGACATATACCTGGGGCTGCAGCTTTTTTATTAACCTATCGAACGGCTAAACGCTCTTATAAGATCTTTTATACGGGAGATTTCTCCCTCTCTAACTTTCAACTAGTAGAAGGATTATCCATAGAACCCTTAAGAGGACTCAGTCCTGATATTCTCATCATCGAGGGAACCTACGGAACCAATCGCCATCCACATCGCAGGCAACAAGAAAAAGCTTTGATGGAGCGTATTCATCGGGCACTGTCTGAGAATCAAAATATTCTTTTCCTGGTCAGTCCATTAGGTTTAGGACAAGAAATTTTAAAGTTATTGCGTTCACATCATCAATTTACTGGCAGAAATCTAGATATTTGGGTAGCTTGCGAAGTTGCCCAAGCTTGCGATCTCTATTTAGAATTACTGCCTCAGTTCCCCATCGCCGTACAAAATTTTGCCAAGCATCAACCGCTCTTTTGGGATGAACGAATTTCTCCTAAAATGTACCGTTTTACTAAGGAAAACCAACCTAAACCTGATGCCGCACCTTACATTTTAATCACATCAGATCTGGCAACTGTGATGTCTTATGCTACATCTAGCACGGGAACTTGGCTGATTCTCATACCTGAACATTTAAAATTACTCATTAAAACTTTAGAAGAAGAGATCAAGCCTTTTTCTTGGTTAAATTTAGAACCCTATCTTTTAGCAGAACATAGTGATGGACGCAATACTACTCAATTAATTCATAACTTACGCCCTCAACATATCCTCTTTATTCATGGTTCTCCCGCTTATTTAAGAGATTTGGCTAGTTTAGAAGAATTACAAAATCGCTATCAACTCCATGTTCCCTCTCAAGCTAATCCAGTTGATTTACCCATAGGAGAAAAGTTCATTCAGCCAGCACCCCCTACTGTCAGTCTCTATGAGGGAGAATTAAATGAAGTCGGGACTTCTATTACTATTTCACTCCCAAGTCAAATAAGTAGTGATAGTCGTTGGAGTGTCTTTTCAGATACGGGTCTAGTTGAAGCTAGATGGCAAGGAGAAGAATTGATTATTCGGGGACTACAAGAACGAGAATTACTCAACAATAACACCGAAAATAGAGGGATGGAGGATTTTGACTGTTGTCGCAATTGCTACCATTATCGCGGACAAAAATGTTGGAATAGTAAATCTCCTCTCTATGATTTTAAGGTAACTCCTGAAGGCTGTTGTCCTGTTTTTGAACCACTTGTGACGGAAGATTAAGCATTATTGTATTTATACTAATGCGTAACACAGGCAAAGAACAACAACACTCAATTATTGAATGTACAACATGTCAAGCCGATGATCGGATTTGAACCGACGACCGTTCGATTACGAATCGAATGCTCTACCCCTGAGCTACACCGGCAGTGAATAAGACCTATAATAGTCATTATAAGAAAAAAAATTACTAATTCTATGAAATCTCCTAAAGAATCAAAACCTTATCCTCATCTTAGAGCTGAAGCGCAAGATCCCTATCGTTTTTTCAGATGGTTTATTTATATAGCCTTAGGTAGTTCGGGGTTAATCGGGGCTATAGTTTTCTTAGTCCAGATTCTCTCAGGCAATGATGTCCAGTCAGCCTTACCTAACTTTTTCCTCCAGATAGGGGTTTTAACACTCATGGTTTGGTTAATCCAGAAAGATCGTCCTAAGATAGAATCATAGCCACTTCCTTGTACAGTTTTAATATTACTAAAATTCCTATTAAGATGAAAATTCTATTAAGCTAGTGAGCATTTAAGTTGCATACTCGAAAATCCTCCTGCTGAGCCCTAACCCCTGCCAAAACGCATTTTAAATGCGTTTTAGCTTACATGAAACAGGTTATAGGGTATCGCTTTTTCGAAGTTTAATATTAAGTAATCTTAATTAAATATTAGAGAAAATCATTGATTTACATAATAGCACCCTCTGGAAATTAAAAAAATAAAATAATTATTAATTTATAGAATAATTTTCTAAGAAAGTTATATTTAATCTGCCTGCTTGAATTTAAAATAACTTTATATATAATGATTTAGCCAAAAATTTAAAAATATTGTTAGTTCCTGAATGGGCAAGGGAATAATAAAACTAGAGAGAATAATAAATAAGTAATTATACCTATTTATTATTTACTCAAGGTCTGATTAATTTAATATTGTGATTAGATCCTAAAAAATAATCAGGATCTGTAAATTAGGAGATCAAAAAATGGCTTTAGACCAGTATCAATTCATGCAGAAAATGACAGACAGAATGTCTTTTACCGATGCAGATAAAAAAAATCTCACAGACCATGTCAATTGGGGCAAAGAAGTGGCATCAGAAATGGCGGATCACTTCTATACATATCTAGGACGTGACGCAGAAATGAATGCTATTCTCAATGAAAGCGAAGGACGAATACATCGTCTCCGAGAAACATTTGTAGAATGGTTCATTGAAATGTTCACGGGAATTGATAACTGGGGAAAAAACTACGCTGACAGACGTTGGAAAATTGGCATAATACATGTCCGAGTAGGAATTGGACCACAACACGTAGTTCCAGCGATGGCAACAGTAGTTAGAGAAGTAGAAAAGAAGTTAAAATCTACAGGACAAGCTGAAGAATTAAAAGAATCTCTCAGTAAAGTTTGCATGATTGATCTAGCATTCATCGAACAAGCCTATATAGAGGTCTCTTCTAGTGCTGTTTTGCGTGAAACAGGTTGGACTGAAGCGCTTTTCCGTCGTTTAGTTGTATCAGGTGCTAATAACGCCTAAATCAACCAGAACTAAAAATAACTACAATAAGGGGAAATTATGGCCATCAATGTAGGGAAACTTAATAACATTTTGCAAAACTTCGTATCTAGTGCTAGTGAGGTACAAGGGGCAGCAATTGTAACACCAGACGGACTATCACTAGCCTCAGCTTTACCAGGGGGTATGGATGAAGAAAGAGTATCAGCTATGTCAGCAGCAATGCTCTCACTTGGGGAAAGAATCGGCAAAGAACTAGCTAGAGGTGGAGTAGAAAGAATCTTTGTAGAAGGCTCACAGGGTTATGGTGTGTTAACTAGTTGTGGAGAAGATGCAGTCTTCCTAGTTTTAGCTAGCAGCGCCGCTAAACAAGGTGTGATGATGCTAGAAATTAAACGCGCTTTAGAAGATCTCAAAAAAGTTCTGTAATCAATTAATTTGGAGCAAATAAACATGTCTATCACATTTCGTGACAATCTAGGTGAATTTAGCAGTGTTGTCTGTTTAAAATCTATTATCACTGGCATGGAAGATGCCTTAGGCGATAAGGCTACCGCCATTGCTCTCATAGCAGCAGGACGGGCAAGAGGAAAAGGCTTAATTGAGCAACTAGGACTAGCAGGAACGTCTTTGTCCATAGAAGAAATTGGTCAAAAAATAGCTGTAGCCTTAGGCAAAGATGGAACTAAGCTATTAATCTTAGATAAGTTAGAACAAGATGGGGATGTTTATCGAGCCTATACCAAAGAGACTATCTGTTCAGCAGGAGAACCTGTAGGTTCAGACCGGCAATGTACCTTTACGCTAGGAGCAGTCCAAGGAGCCTTAGAAGCGATTACAGGAAAACGGTTGCGCGGCAAACATATAGAATCAGTTCTCCGTGGTGGTACACACGACGTATTTGAATATTCAGTTCTTGGTTAATCACACATAAAAACAATAAGGGGAAATTATGGCAATCAATGTAGAGAAACTTAATAACATTTTGCAAAACTTCGTATCTAGTGCTAGTGAGGTACAAGGGGCAGCAATTGTAACACCAGACGGACTATCACTAGCCTCAGCTTTACCAGGGGGTATGGATGAAGAAAGAGTATCAGCTATGTCAGCAGCAATGCTCTCACTTGGGGAAAGAATCGGCAAAGAACTAGCTAGAGGTGGAGTAGAAAGAATCTTTGTAGAAGGCTCACAGGGTTATGGTGTGTTAACTAGTTGTGGAGAAGATGCAGTCTTCCTAGTTTTAGCTAGCAGCGCCGCTAAACAAGGTGTGATGATGCTAGAAATTAAACGCGCTTTAGAAGATCTCAAAAAAGTTCTGTAATTAAGCTAGGGGAGAGGTAGATCTTATCTCTCCCAACCACCAACTATAGAGATTTAAGGAGAAGAAATGGAAATCCTGCGATTAGTTGTAACGGGGCCGGTGGGTGCGGGAAAGTCAACTTTTATTCGTTCTGTGAGTGAAATAGAAGCGGTAGATACCGACCGTCGTTCCACAGATGAAACACAACTTTTGAAAAAAACTACTACCGTTGCCTTGGATTTTGGTCGTCTTCACTTCGGTCCTGACATGGCCTTACATCTTTACGGCACTCCAGGGCAGTCCCGCTTTGATTTTATGTGGGATCTATTAATTCATAAGGCTCATGCTTATATAGTATTAGTTCCTGCCAATCGTCCCAGTGAGTTTCGCAATGCTCGTCGTATTATTAGCTTTATGAATCAAAGAGTTGATATTCCTTTTATAATTGGATTAACTCATGTAGACTGTATAGGTGCTTGGTTCCCAGAAAATATCGCCTTAGCCTTAGGATATCCTGATCCGAAAGAACAGCCTAAAATGATTCCACTTAATGCTACAGAATCAGATTCCGTTGCGGAAGCAGTGGCTTTATTGGTACAAGAACTGATGAATTATTGTAATTAACTGAAAGCATGGATAGGTAAGAAGCGATGGCAATTAAAGGAATTCTATCAGACTATTCTTTAGCAGAAATTTTTAAGCTTTTAGAGCAGGGTAACAAAACTGGTCAATTAGTTTTATCTGCTAGAAGCGGCAGCAATTGGATTGCTGATAATACTAGTTACTATATCTGGTTTCGTCAAGGTCGTATTGTCGGTGCCGCCGATCGCAATGATCGTCTGGGATTAGCTACGCTAATTGCACAAAGAAATTGGCTCAGTCAAAGTATTATCAATACAATGGTGGCGAGTTGTCCCATTGATCTGCCCTTAGGGCTCTGTTTGAAATCAAAAAACCTCTTAGAACCCGAACAATTAAAGATACTGTTTTATGTACAGGTTATGCAGCAGGTCTGTAACCTTTTTAGACTGTCTGATGCCCAATTTGAATTTGAGTCTAATGTTTTGCTACCCATGGCAGAAATGACAGGGTTGAGTAGTCCAGGGACAGAAGTAACTTTAGCCGGGCTACGCGCGCTCAAAGACTGGTCTATCTTGGCAGAGAAATTACCTGAAATGACCTCAGCTTTAATCACTAGCAAACAAGCGGACTCTAATCTTAACCTCAATAAAGTTGAAGCTCAAGTTTTACAATATTCGAATAAACAGATATCTCTTCAGACTATTGCTAAAGAGATGGATCTGCAGGGCAGTCAAGTTCAACAGATAGCCTTTCGCTTAATAGCAGTTAACTTGGCTGAAGAATTGCCAATGGTGGCACTCAGTAGCGTCAAAAATGAGCAGAAAACACTGAATTTTGCCTCTACAGTGGAAGAGGAAGAAAAGGTGAGCACAGGAGGGAAACAGCCGAGTAAATCTCTTTTAAACAATCTTCTCCATTTCCTGCAAAGGAAAGGCTAAATACCAGACTTAAACAAAATAAAAACTTGACGACAAAAGTTTTTCAGCTTTTCCTTACAGTCCTCTGTTGGGAGTGACTTGCCGAAAAACTGCCAATCATCCACTGTGGAAAGTCGCCAAGCTAGTCCTTGGTGATTAAAGCCTGCTGTTTCTAAGCCAATCAGACTTTGTAGAGTTTCTGTGGAGTCTTGGTAAAATCTAATTTGTACTAAAATGCTATTACTTTGTAATTGTCGACTCCAACCTGGAAAGTGAAATCCTAAATCAATTGAATGTGGATCTATCCATTCTTGGGTTTCTGGATCATTGCGCCAAGGCTTAAAGTCGGCTTTAGCATCGGGAAATTCAGCCTTGAACAAGTTAACTACTGCGGCAATCTTAGTTGTGGCTTCTAACCCTCTAGCTTGTTCTGCAGCGTTCACTCCTAACCTCCTTTATATTATACTAAAACAGTTAAGGGAAGTATCTTGGAGGTATCCTGTTTGATTAGTACTATTCTCACTTCTACTTTGGTCTTAACTCTTTTATTAATGATAGGTCTATTTTTCTTTATTAAAGCTTCTATAAAAGATCGTCATGCAGAAATTGTCCTGACCTCATCTGACTCACTAGAACTTCTTCTAGAGCAGTTACAAGCCTATTTCCAAAATAGATCCTATACTTTAACAAAGGTTGAACCTGAGCAACAAAAATTGTTTTTTCAAGGCTATGTTCGCCCTAGTTGGTTTTTAGCTATTTTCCTAAGTTTTTTAGCCGCCGTCGGTTTGGCTTGTTTGTCCTTAGTTTTTTCTCTACTCTATCAGGAAAGTCAAGTAAATTTTTTGACCATTAGTCTTTTATCCCCTTTAGCTGGTCTCTTCTATTGGCGAGGTGCGGGAAGAATTGAACAGGTCACCATTGAGGTTAACTCACCACAAAAACTGACGGTTACAGGACATCGCGATGAACTGGCTCTTCTTAAGGCAGGTTTTCCCTCTTTCTTGTTAAGTACTTAATTTTTAACTACCGGAGACTGTAATTGTCTTTCTAGAGGCTCTGCACAATCAACTAATAGTCCTTTAGTCTGACTATTATAGGTAGGTCTTACGGTTGAAGAATTAAAAAAGATCCATCTACTCCCTACTGAAAGGCTATTTAAGCTGAGAGGATTCTCTGTTAGCCAAATTACACTATTAGTCTCAGGGATGTTTGGGGTTAATACCTCTTCTGAGATCCCTACACCCGCTAATGTCTCTAATACTAGTCGGTTTCCCTGTAATAACCCTTGCCCAGGTAACCATAATTTAACATTTAATTGACGACGACTGGCATAACTATAGAGGGAAGCTGCCACTATGACTGCTTTTTCAAAGCTGTCTTCTTGCCATCTAAAGTTAGTATCTAGGGCAATAATTACTTCTTCTCCTCCTGTTATTACTTCTAGTTCTCTGACTTTGAATTCTCCCAATCTTGCACTAGTTCGCCAGTGAATTAAACGAATGGGATCCCCATAGCGATAAGAACGCAGAGTTTTCGTGATCCCTTCTGTTGCTGCTTTATAATACCTGTCACTCAGCAGTTGTCTATTCTGCTCTTCCCCTAGGTTATCTATTATTGGGCATTGTGACAATTGTAAAATTTGAGGATATATTATTGCTTTAGCTGGAATTTTTCTCACATCAGGACTGCTCTCGAAACTTCCTAGAAGCGGACCTGTTTTCAGCTTAATGATTCCCCAATGATATATACCTCTTTTAGTGGTCTCGATGCTACATATCAAATGATACTTTTCTTTCGGCTCCAGACTTTCTATAATCCAAAGGTATTGATACTTTTCTTTCTTTGACGATTTCTTGGGTGGACTAGGGAGATCGCGACTATATTTCTTCTCTGTTTGTTCTATTGAAATATTGACTATAAAGCCCAATTCCTTGGGCAAGTCATCAGAAACCTGTAGCATATTTAATGCTACAGAAGTATTGTTCTCTATTTCTATTTCAACTGTTAATATTTCTCCTGCATTTACGCGAGCTGGCATAGTCCGATGTACCATTAATCGGAGTAGTGATGGCTTCAACCATATAATTGTTCTGACCAGTTGTAACCCCAGCAAGGCAATTGTTAGGCCACTTAAAACATATAGCCACCCCGCCATAGTATTAGCCCCTGCCCCAAAAAAACATAGGGCAAGTACAAACAACAAAATAGCGCTGTAGGAAGGACGGACAAAACGTTCTTCTAACCACTCAGCAATATTTAATTTCATTATTTAGCGGGCATCTTTTTTTCGCCCCGATCCGAATTATTCCCACTCCCGCGCTTATCTTCTCTTGGTCTGGCTTTACTCACTTTGAGAGTTCTGCCAACCCATTCGGCTCCATCTAGTCCTTTGATAGCTTCTGTTTCTTCTGTATCTGAAGCCATTTCTACAAAGGCAAAACCTCTAACTTTCCCTGTTTCTCGGTCTGTGGGAAGTCTGACACTTTTGACAGTGCCATATTCTGCAAAGACCTGTTTAAGGTCATCCTGACTGACCTCATAGGGTAAATTTCCGACAAATACTGACATTACTAAGGAATCTCCTGGTCAAACTTGGCAAGAAAGGAAGTTACAGAGAGGCTGGCCTTACTCTTTGGGAGACGCAACCCTACTACTACTGCTTGTCCTTATCCTTACGTCCTTAAATATAGCATAATAAAAAATAAGTGACAAGATTTTTTAAAAACTAAAAAACTTCCAGAGAATAGATCATCGTAGGGCAGCGATCAATCTACCCATAAAAGGGGGCCTGTAACGAAGATTACAAAATCTTGACATAGATTTTGGTAGCCTACCCTGTATACCCATTGAGAGGAATAATGCGCTAAGTGAATTATATATATGTTGCTATTGTTGAAGGCAATCCTCATTTACGGTCACTATTGGGCTGGCACTTACGCGAGAGTGGTTATTTTGTCCAACTTTGTGCTAACTTGCAACAGGCTAGAGAATCTTTTGAACGTCAGTTACCGACTTTAGCGATAATTAGTTCAGATTTACCAGATGGAGAGGGATTAGAATTGTGTAGCTGGCTATATGGACAACGTCATTCTATAATTCTCCTTCTTTCAGCTCGCAATACAGAAAAAGATATTGTCAAAGGGCTGAAAATGGGTGCTGATGACTATTTAACTAAGCCATTTGGTATGCAGGAACTGTTAGCTAGAGTAGAATCTCTCTTGCGGAGAGGACGGGTTGTCGCAGTACCTCTCTCTCTAGAATATGGGGATTTAAAAATTGATCTTGTCCAGCGTCGTGTACTCTATCAGGGAGATTACATTGATTTAACCCCGCAAGAATTTAGCTTACTTTATGTTCTGGCTCAAGCGGAAGGAGTTCCCTTAACTCGCAGTGAATTATTACGTCGTGCTTGGCCTGAAGCTATTGACAATCCTCGTACTGTAGATACTCATGTTCTGAGCTTACGCAAAAAAATAGAAACTGATCCAAGAGAACCCAATATAATTCAAACCATTCGGAATGTAGGTTATCGATTTAATCTAGAAGCTTTAGTAGGAGTTCCTAGTAATAACCATCAACAACATCATCTCTCTATGCTCAAATCTGGTTAAAAGTCTGACTCAGTTGGAAAATTAAGTAAGCGTTCTTGACAACTAGACCAATTAAATCTCGCTGAAGTTGTATCTTCTAACAAAAGTCCTTCTTCTAAGTAGAAAACTCTTCTGACAAACTGCTGGAGTAAATCAAATTGATGACTAACCATAATCATGGTTATTGACTCAGCTTGAGCAACTTCTGACAGTAACTCAATTACTTTTTCGGCTGTAGAAGGATCTATTGCCGAGGTTGGCTCGTCTAAAAGGAGAATTTTAGGACGCATAATTAAGGCTCTCACTAGCGCTACTATTTGTCTTTCTCCCAAGGAGAGTTCCCATTCACTTTTTTCTAACAGTCTATCTAGTAGCGTACATTTACTCCTCCAGTAGTCTAAACGTTCTATGATGGCGAGAGGAGCTAACTTTTGTAATTTCAACGGATAGATGATCGCTTCATCAGCCCGCATTCCCAACAGTTTAACTCTCTGAGGAAGCAAAACCAGAGAGGTTCTGACTATTTTAATAGGAAGTTGCTTAAGTGGTTGACCTTGCCAAAAAATTTCCCCTCTAGTTGGCTCAATTAAGCGATTGAGAAGACGTAAAAGAGTAGTTTTGCCCGCTCCACTTGGACCTATTAAAGCACATCGTTCTCCCTGAACTAGTTCAATATTGAGATTTTCTAAGATAGAAACAGAACCTTTGAGAAAGCTTACTCCCTCTAATTTCAACATTTTTTAACTCTCAAAGAGTATGTCATTATAACAATCTTCCCCCACTGATTTAAAAGTTGCTAGTGCCTTTTTATCAGTCTTGGCTTTTTCTAGGAGGATTTTAAACTGGTTTGTATCATAGCTCTTCTGAAACTTAGTCACAGTGCAGTTACAAAGTTTTTCACCATCAGAAACGGTCAGTCCTTTCTTCTTGACTTCTTTAAGACATTCCTGTTTATATTCATCGAAAGACGTTGGATTACTTGGTAAAGACCAACTCGTGGGAAGGGGATATAGGCTAGAAAAAATGAGCAAAGCGAGAGTCAGATATTTTTGGCGATTAAACATAAGGTATTAAACATCTAATGTTCTAAGTGGCGACAAGGGAACAGCTTGTATCAGATGTGTAATTAGAAAGATTACCTAAAAATTACAAGAAGGCTAAAACGCCTTTTTAGCGCATTTTAGCCTCATTATTCTCTCACCTACTCTCAAAAACTACAAGTCTTACAATCCTTCGATGACAAGTCCGTCCTCTATCCAGACTTGTACTGCCCTACCTTGAATGGTCAAGTGGTCATCTTTATCTGTTAGATATTTCAAATTTCCTTTAGTATTCCACCCTCTAAAAATACCTAATAGATAAGCCTGATTTTCCCAATCATAGGCGTAAATAATAAATCTATCTCCGTATTCTGTGGAAACTTTTTCACACCTAAGTTCTTGGTAAGATCTTTCTAGATTGTTTTCTATGATCACGTCACCACCTAGATTCCAGATAGATATATCTATGATTTCTCTCAGGCTCAGGTCGCTGACTAATTCAAATTCAATCATTAAAATAGTCTCCCTATTTTACTCTTTTATTTGACTACGGTTTCTACTTTAATAGTTTCTTTTTTCAGGCAAAAGGTTCAATGTTCGAGTTAATTTATTTTCCACAAATTAACTATTTTTTCCCTTAAAACCAATCCTTGTCTTGCTTTGAGCTAGATAAAAATTGCTGATTTTGAGTACGGATTGCCAATTATTCTTTAATCTGACATCTTTCTCAAACAATTGTTTTGACCTCAATAAGATTGAGCAATATTAAAGATCTTAGTCGACATTGATCCAACTCCGATAATCTACTACGGGACTTTATAGACTCTGTTCTCTAGCTGGCTTACCCTTAATCTGATCTTTTTGACTAGGTTTATAATTTGTCATTAAGGTGTAACTAGGGGTCTTATAAGATTATATCAGGTTTTTTGGAAAAAAGAGATTTTTAACTGATTTTCTTGATTAAATTTAAAATTTTTGACAGAATTAGAGGTAGGGGGGTGGTCTTCTTCCCCATCTTCCCTCTCTTCCCCTGCCTTTTGCCTGCTTATGCCCCATTCACACTCAGTAACGGCGCATAAGCTAAAACGCATTTAAAATGCCTTTTAACAGGGGTTGGGTGTTAGGGCTGAGCGGAGAGCAAATTTGATTCAATTCAAATGAAGCACAGAAAAAATGCCTCAATGGTAGGTATTTAAAATTTACATAAAGCAGTCCCGTAGGGTATGACGGGGTTTTAGACCCATTTTTTTGATAAGAGGAAAGCCTAGAATTACTTCTAAGAATCCCTCTAAATTTAAGCGCTTGTAGGTAATTCTGTAGTTACTTCGGCTGGATAGACGCTCACTTTACGGCGACCGCCTACTTTATACTCAAATTTAACTATCCCGTCAATGAGAGCAAAGAGGGTGTCATCGCCGCCTCTGCCCACATTTTTTCCTGGATGTACTCCAGTACCACGCTGCCGAATTATTATACAACCTGCTGTGACTGTTTGACCACCATAGCGTTTGACTCCGAGACGCTGGGCGCGTGAGTCACGTCCGTTGCGAGTACTTCCTGTCCCTTTCTTATGAGCCATTTGATTCCTTTTTTCCTTTAACTTTCTAGTGCGTTAGTAGGGTTTTCTTCTGCCACTTCTACTACTTCGCTTGCTGTTGTTAGTAGGATCTCTCCATTAAGATTGATGGATTTGATCATTAAGCGAGTAATTTCTTGACGATGACCGCGTTTTTTGCGGGTCTTTTTCTTGGGTTTCATTTTGTAGACCAGAACTTTGCGACCGCGATAATGCTTAACAATAGTTCCTTCTACTGTTGCTCCTTCTACAAAGGGGCGTCCTACTGTTATCTCTTGTTCGTGACTAACTAGTAAAACTTTATCGATAGTATAGGAACTCTCGGGATCTAGTGGCAGTAGTTCTATGTCATAAAAACGACCGGGTTCAACTCTGAGTTGTTTTCCCCCAGTTTCTACAATAGCGTAGGTCATATCTTTACCTTTTTTTGATGCCGTACAGGTAGCTGATTTGAGCAGCCTTTGCGTATGTCTCAACCTGATCCGAGCAGTAATTGACACACAATCAACTATTATAACCTATAATTCCTGCTCAATAGCAATCTTTTTAAGTTATTGGTTGAGAAGAGGTGGCCAGTGGAGCAACTTCTGCCCCCTGACGGTTAACTTTTTCTTCTGCCGGTCTGAATTCAATATGATTGAATAGAGTTGTCACAAAAGAAAATAATAAGAAGGGTAGAGAGAGAACTAGGACTATTCCTACTGTTGCTAGCGCATATATTTGTCTTGTTGTACTCCATAAGGCTAGAGTACTAGCTAAAGTGATGAAAATAACTATTAACCACGCTATGATTTGACCATAGATGTCGCCAAATGTTAAGGTACAGACCATCTTGTATTTTTGTATATTGCTCATTGTGTTTTCTAGGAATTTAAACTGTTATCTTTCACTTGTAATCGAGATTTTGGCACTTCTCTCTTATTTGGCAACAGTTCTTTACACAATCAGCCCAACTTCTGTTATAAAACTTTATTTTCTATCAACACAGAATTATTGTATTGATAATTTCTTTGCTCTAGGAGTGCTTCTTTCAATTGATTTTGATTGATCACATCTAGACTGAGAAGTATTTCTCCAAGTTTCTTTTTTTCAGTTAGTTCTTCCTGTATTTTTAGCGCCTTATCGAGTTCCTGCAGGGAGATGAGATTTTTTTGGATCAGTATTTCCCCTAGAGGTACAGAATAGAATTGGTAGGCTGATTGTTCAAAAGGGGAGATATAGAGGTTAAGTTTTTGTTTCAAGATCAACCAAAAGAAAGGCAGAGCATCTATTAGATACCTTTTCCAAAGACGTTTCGGTTCAGACAGAAGACGATAAGACCATTCTAATCCTACTTCACTCATCCACTTAGGTGCGCGGGGTTTATTCCCTGCTTCAAAGTCGATTGTCGCTCCAATACCCAAGATTGTTTTTATTTTAGTTAATTGCGAACCATACTTAACAATCCATTTTTCTTGTTTAGGCGCACCTAGCCCAATTGCTAGAACATTAGCATCAGATTGATTAATTATTTCTATTATTTTCTCACATTCTTCTGGGAATTTTTCAAAACCCATTGAAGGTGAATGTGCTTGGACAATTATTTCGCGTCCCATTTTTTTATTAATATTTTGTTTAGCTTTTTCGGCTACTCCTTCTGCTCCACCTAGCAGGAATATTTTCACACTGTCATCATTTCTATAGTGTTCATAGAAAGCAGGGAAGAGGTCAGAGCCTGAAATTTTTTCCGTGATTGGTGAACCTAAAAATTGGGCGGCATACATCAAGATCTTACTATCACATACTCGATAATCAGCCATTTGATACGCTTTAAAAAACTCTTGATCTTTCTGTAGTATCATTAAGTGATCCACATTGGGAGTGATTACTATACCACCTTTCCCAAGTTGTTCTAATAGTTCCAATTTAGTAATATTATCAATACGAGTATTTAGAATTTGTACTGTTTTCTTAGTCACCTAAAAGAGACCCCCCTATAAAGGTTTATTGTCAATTATTGCCTAGAATCGTAACTAAATTTAACTTATTTTTTACCGATCTTCAAGTATTTTTACCACATTTTAAGAAAATTTTCCTGTTAAGGAACCAATAACTAAAAATATGCCCATGACAAAACGGTAGACAACAAAAGCCCAGGTATTATGCTTCTCTAGGTAGCGAAGCAACATATAGATGGCGCTAAAGGCAGATATTGTGGCAACGAGTAAGGCAAAGCCTAGAGATAGCCAAGCGCTAAAGGGTAAGTGTGCTTTCAGGAGCTCATGCAATTGTTTTGAACCAGCTAAAATAATAGCAGGGATACCTAGGAGGAAGGAAAACCGAGCCGCTGTTTCTCTTTCCATGCCTAAAAAGAGAGCCGAAGTTAGGGTAGAACCGGAACGAGAAACCCCAGGGATTAGTGCGAAAGCCTGCGCTACTCCGACTAATAGTCCATCTAAGAGGGTGAGTTTTTTAAAGTCTCGTTCTCTTGTTCCTTGTAATTCTGCTACTGCTAGAAGTCCTGACATAACCATTGAGGCAATACCAATGACTAGCAGACTCCTCAGGGGCGAATTACAGGCATTGAGAGTCTTTTTGAGCAGGAGTCCAGCAATAATAATAGGCACAGTTCCTACTATAATGCCTATTGTCAACCGCAGGGAAAAAGACTTATAGTTCTTATCAATTAATGCTCTTGTGGATTCTCCAACTAGTTTACTGAGATCCCGCCAGAAGTAAGCCACCACAGCCGCTATACCAGCCATTTGTACTATGCCACTAAAAATAGAACCTGGATCTGGCCAGCCTAGCAGTTTTGGGACAATTGCCAAATGGGCAGTACTACTAATAGGAAAGAGTTCACTGATCCCTTGAATAATACCTAAAACAAAGAGTTGTAGCCAGTTAAGTTTCTGAAAATCTAAATTAAGACCTTCTTTACAGGAGGCAACGGCGGCAGCTATATAAAAGGGAGAGAGCATAGAGAGAATGTGGTAATAATAAATATTAAGAATTATAAGTTAATTTCCGATTATTTTTTCTGAAAATCTTTTTTCTTGGGACTTTCCCAGAGGATACCCCCTAGGAGAAAGACGATACCTAAGTTAATACATATATCCGCAATATTAAAAATCGGGAAATGAATAAGGCGAAAATCCAGAAAATCGATGACATGTCCCCAAAGAAAACGGTCGATCCCATTGCCTAAAGCCCCTGCTAAAATCAAGCCATAACCTAGTTGTTCATAAAGTTTTTGCACTGGGAAAAAGCCAGCAAAATACATCAAGGCTAAACTAACTAATAAAGAGAGCCATTTAAGCCAATTGACGCCGCCCTGAAAAACGCTCCAAGCAGCACCTGTATTAGTGGTATAAGTCAAATGAAAGATGCCTGGCCATAAAGGAAAAGTGTCTTGAGACAAAAAGTTGATAATTAATAGTTTAGAGACTTGATCTAGTAAGAGTCCTATAATAGAAACTAACCAAAAGATTTTATTTTTCAGCATTAGCCTAGTAAAACAAAATACGACGGAGAAGATAACTTAAGAAAGTAATCAGACAGACAACTACAGACTGTCCAAGTAAAGGGAAAAGTGAGTACTTGAATAGGAAATCAGGTACTATTTCTAAAGGGGGATTATGGACGAGCAGGGATAGTATGATAAGATAGATAATACCCAAAAGATGGATCGCACCTAGTCCACAGAAAGCACTAAAGGCTAAATTTTCTAAAGAATTGCGTGACCGGAAAGCTAACCAACCACACAAGCCAGCCCCAGGAATAAAGCCTAAAATATAACCAAAAGAGGGTTCTCTCCAATAGTCTAACCCACCTCCTTGAGCAAAGACGGGCAATTTAGTTAAACCTAGAATTATATAGGCTACTTGTGCAATAATACCTGCATCGCGACCACCTAGACAGCCAGTCATCAAAACTGCGCCAACTTGATAGGTAACTCCTAGATGATAATTGGAAAGACCATTAGACCAGTCCCAGGGCATATTGATCATGGATGCTTGAAAAAAAGTACTGAAAATTGTCAGCAACAAGCCAATAAAAGCCCAAAGATATTTAATAATACAGGGAATGCCAGGCTCTTGATCGGGGGATGATTTAGTCCTTTTCCTTCTACGTTCTCTTCTGGTACTCACCTGGGATTGGGGCATCTCCCCCCTCTAATCCAATCGCTTTGAGCATTGCTTGATCTTCTTCTGGAGCTTGCCCTAAAGTAGTTAAGTAATGTCCGACTAGCATAGCATTAATTCCTGCTTCCAAGCCAAGATTTTGGAGGTCTCCCATTACCGCTTCTCTTCCCCCTGCATAGCGTAAAATCTGTTCTGGGAGAATAAAGCGAAATATGGCGATAGTTTTGATGGCTTCATAGGGATCTAGTTTTTCTCTGTGGGCTAATGGTGTACCATCTCTACTATTTAGTAAATTTATTGGCACTGATTCGACTTCTAATTCAGCTAAGGCAAAAGCCAATTCTAGGCGATCAGTCCAGCTTTCCCCTAGTCCAATTATTCCCCCACTACAAGCCTGTATCCCTGCTGCTTTCAGGTTTTTGATTGTTTCTACTCTATCTTGCCAGCTATGGCTTGTGACTATTTGAGGGAAGAACTCAGAACTGCTTTCTAAGTTGTGATTATAGCGGGTGACTCCTTTGGCTTTGAGTGCTGCGGCTTGTTCTTGGGTTAATTCTCCTAAGGCACAACAGGGTTTAATATTTGTTTCTTGGACAATTCTTTCTACTGTTTCTAGGATAGTGGCAAATTCCTGGGATTTAGGACTATTATATTTAGGACCTCTACCTTGACTCACTAAACAGAAGCGTTTTGCCCCATTAGCTTCAGCTGCTTTGGCTTGCTCCACTATTTCAGTACTGGATTTGAGTCCATAGATGGGAGTATCAGTACTAGGATGATGAGCAGATTGAGAACAGAAGGAACAATTTTCCGAGCAGTTGCCTGATTTAACATTGATAATGCTACACAAATCTACTACGTTGCCACAAAGAGCCTGACGTATTTTGTTGGCAGCGCGGGCAAGTTCTAATATGTTGTCTTGTCCTTCAATCTGAGTTAGTTTGATCGCTTCATCTCTGGTAATTCTTTCTCCCGCTATGATGCGTCTAGCCAGTTGAGCTAACCAAGTACTAAGTTCTTCTGTGCAAGGTATCATCTAAGTTACAATTGGAGATAATAGATTAGGTGTTAGGAAATACTTTGAAATCCCTATTAATAACTAGGTTAGTCTAACATTAAAGGAACACTCTATGTTGTAGTGATGGCATTTGACTCCGGACTCTTTCTAGACGGTTAGGGTTAATTTCGGCAATAGCCATGCCTACTTTTTCCTCTGCATCATCTAGAACGATTCCCCAAGGGTCTATAATCATGGCGTGTCCGTGGGTGTACCTTCTTTCATAGTGGTTCCCTGTTTGGGCTGGGGCTATCACGTAACAAGTGTTTTCTATTGCTCTGGCCTGTAATAGTACTTTCCAGTGATCTTTCCCTGTATAGGCTGTGAAAGCTGCTGGAATTACTAGAATATTTGCTCCCCGCGCAGAAAGAGAGCGATAAAGTTCAGGGAAGCGGACATCGTAACAGATAGATAGTCCAATATTACCAAGTTTTTCCGAAACCACTATTCCTGGTAGCTCATTTCCTGCCATGACTGTTTTTGACTCGCGATAGGTATTCCCATCAGGGAGATCTACATCAAAGAGATGTACTTTGCGATAACGTCCCAGTTCTTCTCCATTGGGCGAGACCAGAATACAAGTATTGTAGGCTTTGTTCGGGTCTTCTGGCACTACTGAGGGAAACCCTCCACCTAGTAGAGTGACTTGAAAACGTTGGGCCATCGTTTTGAGAAATTTTTCAGTTTGAAGGCCAATTTCTGCTGCTTGGGCTACTTTTTGTTCTTCTTTACCTAAGAAGGCGAAGTTTTCTGGTAAACCGATTAATTCTGCACCACGGCGTACAGCTAACTCAATTAAATCTTCTGCCTGAGTTAAATTATACTGTAAATCAGGAGTGCTAGTCATCTGAATGGCGGCTGCAAGATAGGGTTTCATGCAATATTTTTCAAAGAATAATCAGTCTCAATATTTTAACCTATAACTGTTGTGCATATACCATACACAACAGTTAAGTTCCCTTTTTAAGCTTGCCACTCGGTATGGAAGAATTCACCTCTGGGGCGATCTATTCTTTCATAAGTATGAGCGCCAAAATAGTCTCTTTGAGCCTGCGTTAAGTTCTGAGGAAGATTTGCTTGACGATAACTATCAAAATAGCCCAAGGAGGCACTAAAAGCAGGAACTGGTATTCCTAAGTTATTAGCCAAAGAAACCACTTCTCGCCAAGCATTTTGACGGTCTAGGATACTTTGTTTAAATTCAGGTGCTAGGAGTAAATTAGGTAGGCTAGGGTCTTTTAAGAAGGCTGCTTTAATCTTATCGAGGAAGCCTGCTCTGATAATACAACCGCCCTTCCAGATCCGCGAGACTTCTGGTAAGTTGATGTTGTAATTAAATTCGTGGGAAGCCTTAGCGATCAAAGCCATTCCTTGTGCATAAGAACACATTTTAGAGCAGTACAAAGCGTCTCTTACTTTGTTGACAAATGCGGCTACATCTCCTTCGTATTTCCCTGTAGGTCCTGTCAACTGTTTAGAAGCAGCTACCCTTTCATCTTTCAAGGAGGAGATATTTCTAGCATAGACTGCTGCATACATAGTAGGGATAGGAACACCCAGTTCGAGGGAACTTATAATAGTCCAGAGTCCTGTTCCTTTTTGTCCTGCTGCATCAACAATTAAATCAATGAGAGGTTTTTTCGTTTCTGGGTCGATATATTTAAAGATATCGGCTGTAATTTCAATGAGGAAGGAGTTTAACTCTTCGGTTTTATTCCACTCACTGAAGGCTTGATGAAGTTGTTGATCATTTAAACCTAAGCCATTTCTCAACACGTCATAGGCTTCAGCGATCAACTGCATATCCCCATATTCAATGCCATTATGGACCATTTTGACATAGTGACCTGCTCCACCTGGTCCTATATAGGTTACACAAGGTCCATCATCGACTTGAGCCGCAATTTTGACTAAGATAGGTTCTAAATATTTATAGGAGCTCTCAGTGCCTCCTGGCATTAAACTAGGACCTTTTAAGGCTCCCTCTTCCCCGCCACTGACACCCATCCCTACAAAGCCTAGTCCTGTTTCTTCTAGTTCTTTAGTGCGTCTTTCTGTATCTTCATAGAGAGAATTGCCTCCATCTATGATCGTATCGCCTTCTTCTAAAAGGGGTTTGAGTTGCCCGATTACCTTATCTACAGGATCTCCAGCTTTAACCATGACTAGAATTTTGCGAGGACGTTCCAAGAGTTTAACAAATTCTTCTAGGGAGTAAGCTGCTTTAATGTCTTTTCCCTCTGCTTTTTTCTGCATGAATTCTTTTGTTTTCTCTGAAGATCTGTTGTATACTGCAATGGGAAAGCCCCGGCTCTCTACATTTAAAGCCAAATTTTCGCCCATTACCGCTAAGCCAATTACACCGAAGGTTCTCTGAGTCATAGATTTTTAATTGTTGGTGTGTCTATTTCCTTCTAGGGTAATGTCTTTCACTCCTATTTTGCCATGAAGAAAATCTAAAGTATTTTTTTCTATCTATTTCCAACCCCATCTTCCCCCATCTACCCACCCTTTCCCATCTTCCCCCACACCCCACCGTTCCCCATCTTCCCCATCTTCCCCTACCCTCATTAAATGATGCGTTTTAGCTCTACTAAAAATTGACTAGTACTATAATATAGTTTTAATGAATTGTGTTGAAGTTGATTGAAATGCCAATTATATCCAATGGAACGATGTTCGAGCAGAATATTTCTAAAATTTTCAACCCAAACCCTGCCATTTTCCAACCACCAAGCAATCAAATTTTCCTTTCCTTCTGACAGTTCGGGAAGAGTCTGTTTCAGACTTTGTAGAGCGTAGGTGAATTCTGGAGTAAGTTGGAAGCTACGCTCAAGATCTAGAGCGAAAATTAGGTCTAAAATTTTGGGAATTACTGGATTATCTAAGAGAGTCAAACTAATTGTAAAAGCGCGGGAAAGGGCTAAATCTAAGCCTAAATCACCTGATAAATTACTGGCTAATTGGTTATCTAGAGAAATCGCTAAGTTAAAGTCTTGATTATAAAACAAACTAAAATAAAAAGCCCGCATTGCTAAAGAATCATAACTAGATTGAATAGAATCAACTTTTTTATCAATACAATGTATAAATTTTTGTAATTGTGGTTCATTTTGCCATAAAGAATTGATAACTATCTCCATCTCCTGAAATAAAAAACTAACATTGGGTAGCATACTTACTGTTAATAAGATTACCTCACGCCATCGCGGTTTGGTTATATGTACTGCTAAATATTTAAATGTTTCTAGATTAGCCTTAGCAACGAGTTTTCGAGCAATTAGATATTCCTGAAAAGTAAGATGAGAAAAAGAATAAATTCCTTTAGCTCTTTCTACTAATAATCCATGTTGAACTTCGATTCCCTTCAGAATCCCTTCACTATCAAGTAATAACTCTTCTGGAGAGTAACTAACATTTGGCAAAGTTAACAAATAATCGCTAATAATTTGTAAGACTTCGGTTTTTTCAAAAAAGTAATTTCCCCTTTCAAAGGTGGTTGAAGCAATTTCACCGAGGAGTTTTAGTTTATCGGACAAGGATAAATTACTATAAATGTGCTCTCTTTTAATCCCTCTCGATAGATCCCATTTACTGAGTAAAATTTCTAAACCTTCCTGATATAGTTTCCAGTGTTTATTAGGAAATTGAGCCTTTTCTTGAAAAACTAAACAGAGCAAATTTAAGAGAATAGGGGTACTCGCTAATTCTCTAATTAATTTATTTTCTTGGCGTTTTAAAAGGTCTAAAAATAGAGTTGCTTTCTTAAGACCTTCGTGGTTAGATGTGTTATTTGTGCTAAACCATTTTTTAGCAAATGTTTCTATCTGAGGTGAATCTAAATCTGCTATTTCAAAATAAGTAAAGCCCGAAAAATGATAAGTTTGAGCAGCAAGACGACAAGTAATTATAATCTGATTTTGAGCGTAGGTTTCTGCAAATTGTTGAATCTGTTGGATAATTTCTTCACTATTAGATTGAGGAATTTCATCTAAACCATTTAAAAGTAACAATAACTTACCTTGTTGCAGTAAAGTTTCAACTTGTTCACTAGAAATATCGTGATTATTCCAACTAGAACTGATATAGTTAAGTAGATTAAAATCTTCTAGAGTTTTTCCAGAAGCTGCCAAAGTTCTGAGAGTGATGAAGACGGGAATACAGTCACCTTTATATTTTCGTGCTTGGCATTGAAGAGCGAGATATTGTAAAAAGGTTGTTTTGCCAGAACCAGGTTTTCCCAAAATCACTAACTTAGAATGAGAAGCCACTAATTCTATTAGTGGTATTGTTTTTGATTCAATGGGGTTCAAACTGAAGCGATTAAAGTCAGTGCTTTTGCCGTACAGATCGGAGACTTCTAACCATCGCTGATGACTGAGATAGGGTAAAACACTTAAGTTAGTATAAACTTTCTCTAGTAATACAGGTCTCGTCATATCCAAGAAGGAGTGAAGTTGGCTGCACTGTGCTTGAATCTGATTATTTAAACGGGAGCGCAGAGTTTGGACGACCTCATCAAGATTAGCATTATTCGTCAACTGAGATGACGAGGTCGTAGGTAGTGAGAGATCTTGGGGCAAATTGGCAATTTCCTGCCAATCGAGGTCTAATTGGAAACAAAGTTCCATAAAAATCTGACGGTCAATCCCTCTCCCGCTTATAAATTTCCAAACAGAATTGCGAGTAGACAAACCTGCTTGACTAGCTAAGTAATCCTGTGTCCATCCTTTCCGTGCCATGGCTTGTTTAATCTTAACTATGCCTTTAGGTGATGATTGAAGAGATCTTTTAGCCATATTTTATGTCCCTACAATTAAAGCGAGCAAGTTAGCCAAATCCGAAAAACGAGTTATTTCTAATTCCTGCCAATGATAATCTGCCTTAGCGCGATGAACACATAGCACCCCGTGAAGTTCTTGTCTAACTAGAACGGGAATGAGCAAGATTGCCTGAGTACCTAACTGCTTTACCAATCGATTCACAATAGCAGGAGATAATTGAGTCTGAGTGAGATTGTTAATAACAACTACTTGACCCTGTCGGTATTGCTGAATATACTCTTCTAGACCTAATTCTAACCAAGATAGATGTTGAACGGAAGGATAACCAGGTGCAACTGATTCAATCAGAGACGAATCATTAAACGGATAAAAAATTATCCTTTCAGCCAGAAAAAATTCTTGAGCTTTCGTTATAATACCGGGTAAGATATTCTGTTTTGGTAAGGATTGTTGTAGAAGTTCTCGCCAAAACAACTCCCAAGCTTGTTGTTCAAGTATTTGCCTTCGCATAATTTCAGCTTCTAGGGAGATGCGAGAAGAGATTAGTAGACGTTTAATGCGCTGTCGTAAAACTGACCAATGAATAGGCTTAGTAATATAATCTGTCGCTCCTACTGCAAATGCTCGGTCAATAGACTCTCGATCATCGAGAAAGGTGATCATTAGAATGGGCACCTGTTGTCTTTCGGAGTGAGAACGTAGATTTTCACAACAGGTTAAGCCATCCATTTCTGGCATTACAGCATCCAATAGTACTAAATCGGGCTGTAGATGAGAATACTTCTCAAGACAATCCTTGCCATGAACCGCTTCCTCCACTGTGTAACCGTCTTCCTGGAGTGCTAGTCTCAAGAGAGCGCGGATGGAGCGATCATCATCTGTAATCAAGATCAAGGGGGTTTTACGGTTAGAAATGGTGTTAATTTTATTCATACTTGCTTTCCGATTATCCCTGTTAAAGCGATTTTTACTTTCTCATATTCAATTTGTAACTGAACGAATTGTCTTTTTGCCCCTGTCACCTGACCAGAACGTCCTAAATTTTCTAACTGCTTACAGGATTTAGCAAATGATGTGGCACCCAAAGTAGCACTACTTGATCCTAATGTATGAGACGATTGACGCAAAAGATCAGGATTAGCAGTAGTAATTGCTTTTTGGATCTGTTGTAGATGCCGCGGGGTATTTTCCAGATAGTCTTGAATGATATTGCTAAGAATGATATCTGCTTTGGCACCGCCCATCTCCCGAATAGACTGTAAAACACTGACATCTAAGATTGATTCTTTACTTATAGTTCCCTGTAAAGCTTTCTGCCTAGGTTGGCTAATATAATCATCTGTTGTCTCAATAGCCATCTCTGCACTAATAACTGAAGAAGTTCCCTCTTTTTCTTGAATTTTCTGATAAGGGACTTGCAATCTAAAGAAATACCATTTAAACTGAAGTAAGACGAAATTTTAGAATCCTATTGTGGCACGTTTAAAAATAGAACTAGATGAACAAAT